>OLWH01000048.1_pt1 | contig 69093 bp, 73 predicted proteins | sample 1673381 | NCBI WGS metagenome assembly OLWH01 (sample SAMEA103958110, study PRJEB25191) | human gut metagenome | reverse complement strand
GCGCTCCCGTCTGGTGCTTTTCGTTTCGTTCGTTGTTTAATTTACAAGGTACACGTCCCATAACCGCGGAACAGTCATTATTTTAGCACATGTCTGCCATCTTGTCAACTACTATTTTACCTTTTTTAGACATTTTTCATTGACTCGCTTTACACGCGCTCTGCCCTCCCGGACAGCTTTGTTAGACTACCATACACTGTGCCGTTTGTCAACGCCTTTTTCTCCCTTTTCCCCACTTCTATAATAATCGTTCTCTCATAAGCGGAATTTATCTCTCCGTTACCCAGAAGCCACTTGACATCCTTCACCCGCCGTGCTACAATCGTTCCACAATCCAAGGGGCGCTGGCGCAAGCTGGCTGAGATGTGACGTAACGCCGTCCGGTCCCTCGAACCTGATCCGGGTAATGCCGGCGTAGGAATGCGATCATATCGATTTTCAGATTTCCGCATTGCGACGCCTGCATGGCTCGCCATGCGGGAATTTTGTTTTTGGAGGTACACATTATTATGAAAAGTCACATGAGAGTCCGCGCCCTGTGCGAAGGCGCCGTGCTGGTGGCCGTTGCGCAGATACTCAGCTACCTGAAGCTGTGGGAGATGCCCTGGGGCGGCAGCGTCGTCCTGTCCATGATCCCCCTGGTGCTGTATGCCGTTCGCTGGGGCCTCGGCGCCGGTCTGCTGGGCGGCTTCGCCTTCGGCGTTCTGCAGTTCATGTTTGACGGCGGCTTCGCCATTGGCTGGCAGTCCATCGTCGGCGACTACCTGGTGGCCTTCACCGTCCTGGGTCTGGCTGGTCTGGTGGCCCGCCGCAAGAGCGGCGTGTTCACCGGCACTCTGATCGCCGGCTTTTCCCGCTTCCTGGTGCACTATGTGGTGGGCGCCACCGTTTGGGCAGAATACATGCCCGAGACCTTCTTCGGCATGACTATGCACAGCCCCTGGTTCTACTCCCTGCTGTACAATCTGGCATACATGCTCCCCAACATCGCTATCACCCTTTTGGTCTTTGCCGTGGCGTACAAGCCCCTGAAGAAATACTTTACCGCATCCGACCTGCTTCCTTCTCCCGCTGCGGCCCAGCCGGTCAAGGATCCCACCTCTCCCAAATGGGATCCTGAGCGCTGAGCGCTCCCCTCTCCCACGGCTGACGCAACAAGCCCCACCCGAATGGGTGGGGCTTTTTCATATCGGACAGCAGTACCGCCTGCAAACGCACCAGGCGGGTGCTCTTTACCGACCTGCAGCGAATACCGTGTTACTCTTTCTTATCCAAATCGTGCAGCCGTATCGTCGAATAACATTTTCGAAGCTGATTGCTGATTTGCGGCGGCGTATTTGCCACCAGCCTTTCATAAGTCTTTTTGCAATACTGCACACGCATAATCGCGTATGCTGCCGGGATACTGATCATCAAAAATACCGATAGCATAAAGATATGCGGAGCTGCAACAAGCCTTTCTTTCTTCATCACGCACCTCGATCCAACTCTCATCCCCCAGCATAGAAAAAAGCCTTACTTCTGATACCATACTATGGTCCAAAAGTAAGGCTCCATGGCAGCGGGAGAAGGATTCGAACCCTCACATACGGAGTCAGAGTCCGCTGTGCTACCTTTACACAATCCCGCTGTGTTCCGACGAACAAAAACTATTATACAGGTTTTCTCTTGTTTGTCAACAGTTTTTTCGCGCACTCCTCCCATTTATTTTCACATCTATTTTCCCAACCACTGCCGCAGGCGTTCCCACAGCTCCACAGCGCGGAATTTCAACACATATCCGCTGTCCGCTTCTGTGATAAGCTGCACATCGTCGCCGTCCAGCCCGGCGCGCAGCGCCGTATCCTCCAACTCTGTGCAGGAGGCCATGCACAGCGGTGGGTACACCACACACCACCAGTTCCGGCCGGTGCCCTCGCCGATAATGACGCGCAGCGCCATGTACTCTCCCGCCGGCAGGGCGAAGCCGTCGTATTCCTTCCGTGGGAATTCCGCCATCTCCAGCGCCGCATGCACCGGGTACGCCCCGCCGCAGGCATCATAGGCCGTCCTCTCCAGCTCCGGCAGTGCCGCGTTTAGATCCTCCATCGCCTCCTCCCTGTTCGATGCCTGACGCAGGATTGCCTCGGCGCGTGTCAACACCGCATCCCGCGCCAGCAGCTTCATGGCCTGGTCATCCTCGCTGTCCGAATTGGCAATGACGTGCAGGCGGATCATCTTTTCCTGCAAGCCGTCCTGCCGGTGCAGCGATGCCGCACCCACCAACAGCGTTACCGCCAACGCTAACAGCACCGCGATTTCGATAGGTCTCCATTTATTTATATATGTATGCATAAAAAGCACCGTCCTTTGTAGATTTGCCTACATTTTGGACGGTGCTTCGTATTTTTATACCGGTCGAGCCACAAATACCCACGGCCATGTTTTTTTCAGCGCCTCCGCTGCCGCAGCAGCCGCGCTCTGATCGTCGAACAGGCCAAACACTGCGCTGCCACTGCCGCTGAGCAGCGTACCCAGCGCGCCCTGCGCCCGAAGTGCGTCCTTGATGGTCCTCAGGCTGCTGTCCTTCGGCACCACCCGCTCAAAGCTGTTGTGCAGCTCCGCCGCCACCGCATGGACATTGTTCGCCGCCACCGCGTCCTGCATATAGCGGCTGTTCCGCACCAGCACCGAACCCGGCTCATCCAGCCGCCGATACATCTCTGCCGTGGAATAGCCCTCATCGGGCTTCACCACCACGAACCAACCCGCGGCTAGCTGCGGCAGCGGCGAAACGACCTCTCCCCTGCCCGTAGCCAACTGCGTACCGCCCCGGATAAAAAACGGCACATCGCTGCCCAGCCTTGCCGCCAGCGTTTCCAGCCTGCCGTCGCTTATATCCGGCGCGTACAGTGTCCGCAGCGCCCGCAGCACCGCCGCCGCGTCGCTGCTGCCGCCGCCCAGTCCCGCCTGCACGGGAATGTGTTTCTCCAACGTGATCGTCACGCCGTCGCTTTTCGTCCCCGTTTCGGCAAAAAACGCTCGCGCTGCCTTCATGCACAGGTTGTCGTCGACGTTCTCCGTCACCGGCACACTGCAAAGCAGTGTGTCGCGCCCTGTACCGCGCTCCACTGTTACAGTGTCCCACAGACTGATGCGCTGCATAACAGACATTACAGCATGATAGCCATCCGGACGTCGGCTGCCCACCTGAAGCGTCAGGTTCACCTTGGCATATGCTTTTTCCATACACTTCATGGCGGTTCCTCACAAAAAATAGTGCTGCGGCATTGCCGCAGCACTATTATAGCACACTGTACGCGACCGCGCCAGCCTTACTTAACGATCTTGCGGGCCTCGATGTAGTAACGCTTATCCTGAGCATGACCCATAGAGAAGGTCTTACGGGGCAGCACCCCGTCGGCCATGACGGTCTTGAACAGCTGCTCCTTGCCCATGGCAGGCAGCAGGAATCCCATATTGCCGGGCTTGCTGCCCAGCTCACGGGTCACGTCGTCACCGTGGATATAGTCCACCTCGCCGCCGTTGTCCTTCAGGTACTGGTCAATAACGCCCTGTAGCGTACCCACCGCCAGCTGCACCTTAGGGTCAGGCACAGTGATAAAGTGGCTCTCGCCGTTCCACACGAACTCGATGGTGTGGCCGTCGCCCTTGCCCTCATAGGCGTTGGGATAGGCGGCGCGGAAGGCGTCCATGAACTTCTGGTGATCCACGCCGAACAGCACCCGGTGGATGGGCTCGAACTGCAGGGCATCGTCGTGGTTATTGACCACCTCTACCAGTGCGTAGCGGGCGGGAAGCGCCAGATACTCCTCGGGGGTCTTGCCCTTCTTCTGCTCCTCATAGCAGGCCTTGGCAGTAGCCAGAGAGTGGTTGCCGTCGCCCACGGCGAACAGCAGGGGCGCCACACCGGAGACATTGTACTTTTTCTGCATGGCTTCATCGGTGGTCAGGCCCTCCAGAGCATTGGCCACAGCATCGATCTGCTTATCGGACAGCTTAAAGCCGCGGATGTGGCCGCCGTCCTGCATCAGGTCGAAATCATACACCTTCTCCATCCCCTCGGCAGCGGCAGTCAGGGGCTCAATAACGGTCTTGTCAGGATCGTCGATCAGCAGCATCACATGGGGCAGCTCGATGGGCGCGTTGCGGCGCACCTTGGCCCGGGGCGGAATGCGATCCAGCACGGTGCCCTCGGTGGCACGGATCAGGGCGCCGGAGCCGGGGGTGAAATCGTAAGCGTCCAGGTCCACCATACCGATCAGGCCATGGCGGATCTTGCCGTCGGACTGCTGGCGCTCAATATAAATCAAGGAGTCAGTCAGCGTCTCAAACACGCCGTCCGCCAGATACTTCTTCATGGCGTTATTGATATTCTCGATGTACTCGTCCACGTTGGGTGCCTTCAGATTGGCCTCCGGCAGGATCAGACGCAAGGTGGAGGGCGCATCGCCCACTTTTTTCTCCACTGCCTGCCAGTACTCCGGCTCAGAGGTGAACTGATCGCAGGCGACGACCGCCCACTTGTTCATGTCCTGGCCCTTGGGCAGCAGGATATCCGCAGGATAAAAACCCAGCTTGTCAAACTTCTTGTTCATGGTCTCCTCCTTTTGTATATGTACATGGTCGTGTACAGATTGTTCTATATTGATAATACCAAATTAACGCTGCTTTTGCAATCGCTTTTCCAAATTTATTCAGGCAAACTGAAAATTTTTTTGTGTATATACGATGTTGCCAGGGAAATGCTATACAAAGCAGTAGTCTTTTCAGAATGGAGGTCTTTGTCATATGAAGGTTCTTGACCGTATCGCTCTGGTACTGGTCATCATCGGCGCTTTGAACTGGGGCGCCGTGGGGCTGTTCCGCTTCGACTGCGTGGCAGCCATTTTCGGCGGCCAGGCCGTGGCCATCAGCCGTGTTATCTACGCACTGGTGGGCATCTCCGGGCTATGGTGCATCACCCTGCTGTTCCGTAACACGCCCACTGGAGCGTAGAGATATGAGATATGGAAAGACCGCCTCTTGGCGGTCTTTCCATATCTCCCGGATTATTTCATCATTTTCATTTTCTTTTCTATGCGCTTGCGTTCCTTCTTTCTGCGCCGCGCTTCATAGTCATCGCTGGCTGCGGCAAACACCCTCTCATACGGCTCCGGCAGCCACTCACTCATATAGCGGCAAAGCTTCTCACCGGCCGGGAATTTAATAAATCCCTTTGTTGCGCAGCAGATAGCTCTTATTCCGGCACTCCTGCGGATAAGACTTTGTGGAAAAATACGCCATATCTACAGGCGTAACCGCTTTTCGCGCCGAACCCGGCCAGCGGTAGTCGATGCCTGTATATCGAATCTCCGTCTTTCTCAGCCGCACTGTCCGCATAAAGGGACACTTCCAAACGATCTCGTCCTCCGTGACCACAAGGCACCCAAAGCATCTGTACCAGAACTGACGAAGCAGTGCGTAGTACAACGACACCTCTACCAGTAGGAGAAAAGGTATCTCCCACCATGCCAGCATCATTCCGGCCATTCTGTCCCGCACAAAGAGATACGGGAGCCACACCATAACAGCCAGTACCGCCAACATGAGAAAACGCCCCTCGGTCAGTAGGATGATGTGCTCGTGAAGCACTTTTCGCTTTACAATATCCGCTTTTTCCGCCTTGCGTTTCATGGTGCCGCCTTTCCATCAACATGATAAAGCCTTTTTGCTGACAGTCAAAGCATACCGCCGTTATAGCGGCGCTGGACGCGCCAAAGAATGGCGAACGACGCCGCAAGACCGACGAACAGCACCACCAGCGAAGCGGTGACCGCGCCGGGAAGTGTCCACAGCAGAGAGACAATCCCACTAAGTACCAGTGTTCCCGCAAGGGCGAAAAGTCCGGTGGAAAAGGCCCGGCCATAGGCTGCCATATCCTCCGGTCTGACTCTCTCCCTGTGATATTCATGGATCAACCCCGTTTTTCCGTGGTAGATCAGGAGTCCGAACAGCAGAAAAAGGGCTGCGATGGCCCACATAAGAACAGCATAGGCAATCATAGACGTATCCTCCACAATTTGTTGCATAACTTCTACATATTTTGTGCTCTATTTTACCAATAAATGTTTTACTAATTCCTCGTTCGGGTCAGCTAAAACGGTCTGATAATTGGTATAAATTACCATTCCGGGCTTGGCGGCGGCGGGCTTCTTTACGAACTTTACCTGGGTGAAGTCAACGGGTACTTTTGTGCTGCTTTGGGCCTGGGAAAAATAGGCGGCCAGAGAGGCGGCCTCCGCGATACTCTGTGCATCGGGTCGTCCGCCACCGGTGGACAGTATGACATGGGAGCCGTGTATCTTCTGGGTGTGGAACCACAGGTCCCACTTCTCCGCCGTCCTGGTGGTCAGGCGGTCGTTCTGCCGGTTGCTGCGGCCCACAAAAATCGGCAATCCGGCGGAGGAACGGAACTCCCGGGGCTTGCTGGGGCGCTGGAAGGGCTGCTTTTTCCCACCCTTGGCGCGAAGATAGCCGCCGTCGGTCAGTTCGGCGCGGATGTCATTGAAATCCTGCTCGGACTCGGCCTGCGCCAGCTCCTGCAGAACACTCTCCAGGTACTCCAGTTCAGCACCGGCTCTGGTCAGCTGCTCTGTGAGGTATTTTTCCGCGGTCTTGGCTTTTGTATATTTTTTGAAGTATTTAGCGGCATTTTCCTGGGGTGAAAGGCGGATATCCAACGGAATATCTATGTCTTTGCACGCCGGATCATAGTAGTTCTGCGCCGTGAGGCGGCTCATGCCGCGCTCCATCCGATACAGATTTGCCGTGATCAATTCGCCATAAATGCGCCACTTATCCCGGTCTTTGCTGTCCAAAAGCTCCTTTTCCTGCATGGTGATCTTGCGGCGCAGACGGGCGGCGGCGTTATTAGCCGTTTTCAGCAGGTCCTGCCCCTTCTGCTTGACACGGTCCGCCTGCTCGCGCTTGGCGTAGAAGTTATCCAACAGGGTGGAAAAGCTGCCGTACTCCTCTGCCGCTGCCGCGCTGCCGTACTGACAAACAGGCAGGTAGGTGAAGTCCATAGGCGCGCCGGAGCGTTTCAGCATAACGGGTGTAAAGTTGTTAGCATTCACAGTGTCGCGCCATACGGAGAACGCGGCCCAAAGTGTCTCGGCTGTCCGCGGCGCAGAGGAATCCACGGCACCGCAGGCACGAAACGCGATCTCACGGGCCACCAGCGGTGAGATACCATTGAAGGTGTCCACCAACCACTTATCCGCAGGCATATCCTCCCCTGCCACGGCGGCAAGACGGGAAAACATCTCCCTCTCCACTGTGAAGGGGTCAACCTTGTCAGGCGCTGCGGGAAAACGATAAAACAGGCCCGGAAGTACCTGACGGTCCGGGTTCATCTCGAAGTCGATGCGGCGCAGGCAGTCCAGGATACGGCCGTCCTTATCGGCTAAAATGAGGTTGGCGCGGCGGGGAAACGCCTCTAAAATGAGGGAAAAACGGCGGCGCTCGCCCAACTCGTCGGCGGCGGAAATGTGTATGTTTACCACACGCTCCAGCGGTATTTGTTCAATTTTTTCAATAATTCCGCCTGACAGATACTTTCGCAAAAGCATACAAAACATGGGCGGCTGGGCGGGATTGTCCCGGAGCAGCTCCGTCAGGTGCAGGTGAGGCTGCCCCCCTCCGGCGGACAGCAGGAGGCGGCGGCTGCCGCGGAGCAGCAGCACCACCTGATCGCGGGCAGGCTGCTGTATCTTCTCGATACGGCTGCCGGCGACAAGGGGCGAAAGCTCCGCCACCACAGCTTGCAGGCATACGGCATCCAGGGGCATATCAGGTCTCCTCCATCATGGCGCGGAACAGCTCCTCCGCGCGGTTTTTATCACCTTTTAAGTATAAATAGCCCATCAAACACTCCAAACCGGTGGCGGAATGGTACTGGGCCGGGGTGGCGTTGCGGGACATGGTGTGGACGTTGGCGTTGCGGCCGCGCTTGTAGACCGCCTGCTCCTCGTCCGTGAGCAGCGGGAGCACCTTCTGCATTTTTTCCGCCTGGGCGGGGGCGCAGACCAGGGCGATGGTGGCGCGGTGCAGATCCTTGCCTGTCGCTGTACCGTGGACACAAAGCCAGGTGCGGACCAGCGTTTCATAGACCGCATCACCCATATGGGCCAGGGCGATGGCGCTCATTTTCCGCAGTTCATCGGGGGATAGTTTTGGGGCAAAATAGTTCAAAATATTCCACTTCCTTTACCCCCTCAGTATGACACATTTGGTTTGTTTTGGCAAGAAAAAGTGTCGACAAGCGGGCACGTATATGATACAATTCAGGCAGCGATGCTTTACTTTTATGTTCCCTTTTTTGTACTTTGTTGATACCTTATCACATTTTCTGCGCAAGGCGCACACAAAGCTGCGTCAACAGGCGCATTTCAGGAGGTTTTTATGCCGCATACGGAAAAACGCTATAAGAAGGGCGAGATCATCTGCCGGCCCAAGGAGATGGTGATGAGCATGTACAACATCCTCTACGGCAGCGTGGGGGTGTACTTCGACTATGGGATGCCGGAGCAGGTGGAGGTGGTGACCCTGCAGGAGGGCGACTTCTTCAACGTCATCAGCTTTCTGGAGTCGCGGCCCCGGAACACCACGGCGGTGGCGCTGGAGAACACCATCGTCAGCGAGATCACCTATGACAATTTCAGCGCGTACTTCCGGGAGAAGCCGGCGAAGATCATGAGTCTTTTGCAGCACATGAGCGCGCGGATGCGGCAGATGCAGAAGGCCTATGTGGACACCTGCCACGCGCTGGAGCTGTACGGCGACAAGGAGAAGCTGGAGGCGGAACACCGGGAGTGGGCGGACAGCCACAACCGGACGTACAATCTGCTGAAGGCCATGTTCCCGGGGATGTATCACGAGGAGGACGGGAAGTAAGGACGTGGCGCGCTGCGCGCGACACCTCATCCGGCGCTGCGCGCCACCTTCCCCTCAAGGGGAAGGCTTTGGGGTGCGTGCGGCGGCTATAGTGCACCCCTCAGGGGGAAGGCATGAGGGATCTCGCGCTGGCGAGTGCGGAGGACGGGAAGTAAGCGTGGACCACCGGCGGGGCGCCGGAGCAGGATAGAGGAAGCAAGCAGGGAGAAGAAAGGAAGGTACCATGAAAAAGCTATGGGCATTGGTGTTGGCAGGGTGTCTTGCTGCGGTGCTGAGCACCGCAGCGTGGGCAACGTTGCCCACGGGCTTTTATCTTAATGTGGAGCTGCCAAGCGGCGAGACGATCGCGCTTGATGCGGAGCTGGGGACAGCATCGACAACATAAAAGGAAAATTGGAAACGAAAACCAAAATCGCTGCCGGGGAGCAGCATCTCTATTACGGCGGAAAATTGTTAGTAGATGGCCGCACATTAGCAAACTACAACATTCAAAAGGGCAGCACGCTGCTGCTGACGACAAAAATCAAGGGTACACCCGCCGGAGAAAAGCTGACAGAAGAAAATATGTCGGGCAGCACAATAGGTGCGCCGGTCACGATCAGCGAAAAGACGCTGAATAGCGGCACGTACTATCTGTGCAACAATGTGAAGCTGACGCAGGCGCTGGTCATTCAGGGCGACGTGACGCTGGACCTGAACGGCTTTGTGCTGAAGATAACCGGCAGCGGCAGCGTTATCAAGATAGAGAGCGGCACGCTGACGCTGGTGGACAGCCACCCCGCCGCCATACACAAGTTTGTCAAGAATACCGATGACCTTTGGATGCTGGACGAAAGCCAGGGCGCCGGGATCGTCCGCGGCGGTATCATCACCGGCGGAAATGCCGGTTATAATGACGGCGGCGGTGTGTACGTGGCCGACAAAAATGAGGCCAAAACACTTGGCCGCTTCACTATGAAGGGCGGCAGCATCGTAGGGTGCGTGGCAACCGATGATTCCGCCGGGGGCGGCGGTGTGGCCAACCACGGAGAATTTACCATGACCGGCGGCACCATCCACAGATGCTCCACCACAAAAGGATCCGGCGGCGGCATCTGCAGCGTCCGGCAGCTGCACATCAGCGGCAGCGCCGTCATCAAGGACTGCACAGCCGGGGGCAGCTATGCTTCCTCGGGCGCGATGCTTATTTCACCGGATTCAACATACACCGCCGTCATCGCGGGCGGCACCTTCGACGGAAATGTAGAGAACAGCAAAGGCACCATCACCGGCGGCACCTTCAACGGTCAGGTGCGAAACAGCGGCGTGATCGAGAATGGGCAGTTCAACGGCGCGGTCAATAATTACGAGGGGACTATCAAGGGCGGAACGTTTAACGAAAACGTGCAGAATAAAAACAGCATTATCAGCGGAGGGACGTTCCTCGGTGGAGTGCGCGGCGCGTGGACGGTGACGTTTGATACGGATGGCGGCTCTACTGCTCCGGATAAGCAGGTACGGGCCAACAGCAAGGTCAACAAGCCGGACGATCCCACCAAGGAGGGGTATACCTTTGAAGGATGGTACGACGGCGACAAGAAGTTTGACTTCGACACACCTGTGTCAGGCGAAAGAACTGTGACGCTGAAAGCCAAGTGGACGAAAGAAGCGGCGAAGTATTACTACTACTCCCCTGCTGACGGCAGCGCGGACGCAGCCAAGGGCTCCCCCAAGACCTTCGACCCGGGCGTGGGCATCTACGCCGTGAGCGCGGCGCTGTCGCTGACGGGAACGGCATGGATCGGCCGGAAACGGCATTGAGCAAAAAAAGAAAGCCCGCAAGGGCTTTCTTTTTTTGCGTATTCTCAGATGTGCATGCAGACGTCCCAGGCGCCCCAGATGACGTTGCGGAGGTTGCCCCACTTCTCGCAGGTGCCGACACGGTAGACCTTGTGGTCATCGGCGGCGATGGGCGCGGGCACAAAGCCGATGCCGTTGACCACACTGTCACACTCGATGCGGATCTCGGTGCCGTCCTGCTGCTTGACCATGACGAAGCCGTCGCCGATCTCGGTGATGGTGGCGTTCAGGTAGACGGGGACCTTCTTGAACGCCAGCATCTCGCGGAGGAAGGAGGCATTGGCCAGGCAGGTGCCGGGGGTGGCGATCAGGTCGTCGGCGTACTCGACGATGATGGGGTGCTTGCCCTGGAGGACCATCTCGTAGGCGGCCTCGCAGGAGGACTGGCCGCCGCCGAAGAAGACGATGCGGTCGCCGGCGTCCACCTGGTTCAACAGCAGCTGGGTGAAGTTGATGGTCTTGTTGAAGCCCTTGACCGGCAGGGTCTTGGGGTGGGAGCCGGTGCAGACGATGATCTCGTCGAACTCGCGGCGCAGGGTGGCGGGGGCGTTGATCTCCATGTTGAAGCGGACCTCGATGTCGTTCTTCTTCAGCTCACGCTCGTACCAGCGCAGCAGGGCCTTGTCGGCCTCCTTGAAGCTCATGGCGGAGGCGGTGATGTACAGGCCGCCCAGCTCGCTGGTCTTTTCGAAGATGACGGGGGTGTGGCCGCGCTGCTTGAGCACCAGGGCGCACTCCATGCCGCCGATGCCGCCGCCGATAATGGCGACCTTCTTGGGCTTGCGGGTGGGAACGATCTTGTACTTGTTGTGCTGCATGGTGCTGGGCGTCAGGGCGCAGCGGGCCAGGTGCAGAGAGTCGTCCATGGGCTGCATATTGGGCGTGCTCTTGGACTTGTTGAAGCTAAAACAGGCGTTGTGACAGTTGATGCAGGGCTTGATGTCCTCTACGCGGTCCTCCAGGATCTTGTTGACCCACTCGGGGTCCACCAGGTTCTGGCGGGCGATGCCCACGGCGTCCAGACGACCGGCGGCGATCTCCTCGGCGGCCTTGGCGGGGTCCATCTTACCGGCGCAGACCACGGGCTTGGTGGTGAAGTTCTTGATGTGTTCCACCTCGGAGAGGTTGCAGTTCTCGGGCATATAGACCGGGGGATGGGCCCAGTACCAGGCATCGTAGGTGCCGTTGTCGCAGTCGAACATATCGTAGCCGGCATCCTCCAGGTACTTGATGGCCTTCTCGGACTCGGCCATATCGCGGCCGAACTCCACGAACTCCTCGCCGGGGACGGCGCCCTGGCCGAAGCCCTTGGTCTTGGACACCACGGAGTAACGCAGGGCCACGGGGAAGTCCTTGCCGCAGACGGCCTTGATGGCCTGGACGATCTCCACAGCGAAGCGGTAGCGGTTTTCGAAGGAGCCGCCGTACTCGTCGGTACGGTAGTTCATGTTGGCCAGCGTGAACTGATCCAGCAGATAGCCCTCATGCACCGCGTGGATCTCGACACCGTCAACGCCGGCGTCCTGCAGGAGCTTGGCGGTCTTGGCAAAGGCGTCCACCATCTCGTGGATCTCCTCCACGGTCAGAGGGCGGGACTTGCACTCGGGATACCAGCGGTTGGGAGTGGCGGAGGCGGAGGCGGTGATGTAGTCCACGTTCAGGAAGGGCTTGCCCACGGCGCCGAAGGCCTTGTTCTGGAGCATCTTGACCATGATGTCGTTGATAGCCATGGAACGGCCCATACCGGCGGACAGCTGGACAAACAGCTTGGAGCCGGTCTTGTGGAACTCCGGCAGCCACTCGGCCAGATCCTTGAACATCTTTTTGTTCTGGTACAGCCAGCGGCCGCCCATGGTGTCGCGGACACACTGCATACCCGGCAGCACCAGGCCCACGTTGTTCTGGGCGCGGTTCAGGATGTGGTAGGCCGCTTCCTTGTCGAAGTGACAGGGCTCCAGCCAGCCGAACAGGGACGTACCGCCCATAGAGGGCTGCACGATACGGTTCTTGATCTCCACGTTGCCGATCTTCCAGGGGGTAAACAGAGCGCTGTATTTCTCGTTCATTCGGTGTTCCTCCTCATATTTTCAGCATACTGCCGGATTTCGCTTCCTTATTATAGCGGATTTTTGGGCGAAGTACAACAGCGAAATTGGAATAAGTGTCGTTTTTCTGGCAAATCCGTGGAAATAACCGAGAAAAAGCGGCAGGGAGGTCCCTGCCGCTTTCGGCTTATTCGGTTTCAGGGGCACCGCCCTGCTCCCGGGCGTATTCCTCCAGGGCCTGGGCCAGGACCTTCTTGTCGTGGCGGCTGTGGACCTGGGTCAGGTCGAACCGCGCCCACATATCCGGGCGGCGGGCCATGGTGCGCTTGTAGCTCTCCTTCGTGCGCCAGTCAGCCACATTGCCGTGATGGCCGCTGAGCAGGACCTCGGGCACCCTGCGGCCGTGCCATTCCTCCGGGCGGGAGTACTGGGGATACTCCAAAAGGCCGTTCCAGTGGCTCTCGTCGGTGTAGCAGCTCTCCTCCGGCAGGACGCCGGGGACCATGCGGCACAGGCAGTCCGCCAGAGCCATGGCGGGTATCTCGCCGCCGGTGAGGACAAAGTCGCCTGTGGATATCTCCTCGTCCACGCACGCGTCCAGAAAGCGCTGATCCACGCCCTCGTAGTGGCCGCAGATCAGGATAAGATGGTCATACTGTGCTTTCAGTTCACGGGCCACCTGCTGGGTCAGCACCCGGCCGCAGGGGGACATATAGATGGTGTGGACCCTCTCCCCCGCTTCATCGCAGATATGCTGCCAGCAGCGGTACAGAGGATCTGCCTGCATGACCGCGCCGCGGCCGCCGCCGTAGGGATAGTCATCCACCTGCATCTGCTTGTTGGTGGTGTAGTCCCGTATCTGGTGGGTCTGTATGGTGACAAAGCCCCGTTCCCGGGCACGACCGATGATGGACGAACCCATCATCGCTTCCACCGCGTCGGGGAACAGGGTCATGATGTCAATTCTCATCGGTGGCCAGTCCTTTCATCATGTGTACGCGAATGATTCCGGCATCTGGGTCCGCGGAAGCGATAAAGACCTCCGGCACGGCGGGGATCAGGTACTCGTGGGCACCGCCACGGACCTGGTAGACCTTGTGGGCGGGATAGTGGAGCACCTTGTCCAGCTTGCCCAGTTCTTCGCCGGTGGCATCGTCCAGAACGGTACAGCCCTCCAGCTCGGCATCGAAGTACTGGCCCTTGGGCAGCTTGGCGTCGGTGCGGCGGATGGAGACCGTTTTGCCCTTCAGCGCCAGGGCATCGTCCATAGTGGCGACGCCGGGCAAGGCCAGCAGGACGGTGGATTTATGGACCCGGGCGGAGATGACCTTCACGGGCTGACCGCCGATATAGAGGGTCTTGAACGAGGCGATGAACTCCGGGTCGAAGCCGGCGGGGTTCACCTTGACCTCGCCACGGATACCGTGGGCGTTGACAACAGCGCCGACGGGAATGAAATCGGGACGCATGGGGGGCCTCCTCCCTGTCAGAACATATCTTTCAGCTGGGACAGCGTGAAATGCAACTGGAAGCGCAGCATATAGTATAGCGCCGCTGCGCCCACGGAGAAGATCAGTCCCAGCAGCGCGCGGGTACGGCCCCGACGCTGGAAGCGCACGGCAGCCACCACGACGCAGACCGCGTCAGACAAAAAGGGCAGCCACAGCAGAATGGTCATGGGCCAGAAGGCCAGCCAGGGATCATAGTTGGCCGCAGTAATGGTGCCCACCAACAGCGAGGCCAGGTCGTAGATAAAGAACGGAACGATCAGGTTGATGATGCCGTGGATCAGGGAACGGGTATCGCCACGCATAGCCGGCCCTCCTTTCGACAGAATAACGTATTTGAGTCAGTATACCATATTATGCATATCCGCGCAATGGGATATTTCATACTGTGCCGTGCTTTAACGGCCAGAGATGGTGCTTCTGACAACTGCGCGGCATACCGGCACTATATTTAGTGTGTTTGCGCGGTGGACAAATCACTATATCTTGTGTAACTTTGACAAAGTGCACAAAAATAGGGTGTACTTTTTGGCAGGTTATTTTCCTATATTTTGTTTTTTACTCTTGAAACGGCACAAGATGTAGTGTATTATATCAACACACGCATCGTTGCGGGTGCAGGCTTAGAGCTGTGTGCCGCCGGGACGGCAGGAAGAGATAGATGAGACAGGAGGACGTACCATGAAGATCATCAAGAGAAACGGCGCCGAGGTGGGCTTCGACATCACCAAGATCATTATCGCCATCACCAAGGCCAACGAGTCCGTGGAGGAAGTAGATCGGATGACGCCGGTGCAGATCCAGCGCATCGCGGAGTCCGTGGACCTGCAGTGCCAGAAGATGAACCGCGCACCTACCGTGGAGGAGATACAGGATATGGTGGAGCACTATATCATGGCCCACGGCGCTTTCGAGGTGGCCAAGCACTATATCACCTACCGCTACACCCGTTCTCTGGTGCGTAAGTCCAATACCACCGACGACAAGATCCTCAGCCTCATCGAGTGCAACAACGAGGAGGCCAAGCAGGAGAACTCCAACAAGAACCCGGTGGTGAACTCCACCCAGCGGGACTATATGGCCGGCGAAGTCAGCCGGGACATCACCAACCGCATTCTGCTGCCCAAGGACATCGTGGAGGCCCACAATGAGGGCATCATCCACTTCCATGACACGGATTATTACGCCCAGCATATGCACAACTGCGACCTGGTCAATCTGGAGGATATGCTACAGAACGGCACCGTCATCACCGGAACGCTGATCGAGAAGCCCCACAGCTTCGCCACCGCCTGCAACATCGCCACCCAGATCGTGGCGCAGGTAGCCAGCAACCAGTACGGCGGACAGTCCATCTCTCTGACTCATCTGGCCCCCTTCGTGCAGATCAGCCGGGAAAAGATCCGCGCCAGCGTGCGGGACGAGTTCGACGCCGTGGGCGTAGCTGTCACCGAGGACAAGATCAACTCCATCGCGGAAAAGCGGCTGCGGGAGGAGATCCGCCGCGGCGTGCAGACCATACAGTATCAGGTGGTCACGCTGCTGACCACCAACGGACAGGCCCCCTTCGTGACGGTGTTCATGTATCTGGGCGAGGCCAAGAATCAGCAGGAAAAGGACGACCTGGCCCTGATCATCGAGGAGACGCTGCTGCAGCGGTACCAGGGCGTGAAGAACGAAAAGGGCGTGTGGGTCACGCCGGCGTTCCCCAAGCTCATCTATGTGCTGGAGGAGGACAACATCCGCGAAGGCAGCAAATACTGGGAGCTGACAAAGCTGGCCGCCAAGTGCACCGCCAAGCGGATGGTCCCGGACTATATCAGCGAGAAGAAGATGCTGGAGCTGAAGGTGGACAAGAACGGCAACGGCCACTGCTATCCCTGCATGGGCTGCCGCAGCTTCCTGACCCCCTATGTGGACGAGGACGGGAACCCCAAGTACTACGGGCGGTTCAACCAGGGCGTCGTGACCGTGAACCTGCCGGACATCGCCCTGAGCTCCGGCGGGAATATCGAGAAATTCTGGCGCATCTTCGACGAGCGCATGGAGCTGTGCCACCGGGCGCTGCTGTGCCGCCACGAGCGCCTGAAGGGTACGCTGTCCGACGCGGCGCCCATCCTGTGGCAGTACGGCGCCTGCGCGCGGCTGAAGAAGGGCGAGCCCATCGACAAGCTGCTGTACGGCGGATACTCCACCATTTCCCTGGGCTACGCGGGACTGTATGAGTGCGTGAAGTACATGACCGGCAAGAGCCACACCGACCCCAGCGCCACGCCCTTCGCACTGGAGATCATGCACAAGCTGAACGCCGCCTGCAAGACCTGGAAGGCGCAGCACAACATCGATTTCTCCCTGTACGGCACACCGCTGGAGTCCACCACCTATAAGTTCGCCAAGTGTCTGCAGAAGCGCTTTGGCGTCATCGAGGGCATCACGGACAAGGGATATATCACCAACAGCTATCATGTGCACGTCACCGAGCCGATCGACGCGTTCAAGAAGCTGGAGTTCGAGGCGCAGTTCCAGCACCTGTCCCCCGGCGGAGCCATCAGCTACGTGGAGGTGCCGGATATGCAGAACAATCTGGACGCGGTGCTGGAGGTGATGAAGTTCATCTACGACCACATCATCTACGCGGAGCTGAACACCAAGAGCGACTACTGCCAGGTGTGCGGCTGGGACGGCGAGATCGAGGTGGTCGAGGAGGACGGCAAGCTGATCTGGAAATGCCCCCAGTGCGGCAACACGGATCAGGACAAGATGAACGTGGCCCGGCGGACCTGCGGCTACATCGGCACACAGTTCTGGAATCAGGGGCGGACGCAGGAGATCAAGGACCGCGTACTGCACCTGTAATTCTCTTCAAACGCGGGGCGGGCTTATGCCCGCCCCTGTTTTTCACCTTGCTTTTTCTCCTTTTATTTTTCAGCTCTATTTTAATATTATTTTAACCTTTGTGGTCTATACTCAGGGTCAGGAGGTCGTTCCATGCATTACGGAGAATTGAAGAAATGTGATATTGCCAACGGTATCGGCGTGCGGGTGACACTGTTCGTATCCGGCTGCACCAACCACTGCCCGGACTGCTTTCAGCCCCAGACGTGGGATTTTGACTTTGGAAAGGAATTCACGGAGGACACCAAGGCGGAGATATTCGCGGAGCTGGACAAGCCCTTTGTAAACGGACTGACGGTGCTGGGCGGCGAGCCTTTCGAGCCGCGGAACCAGCGGGAGCTGCTGCCGCTGCTGCGGGAGGTCAGGGCGAAGTATCCGGGCAAGACCATATGGTGCTTTACCGGGTTCCGGCTGGACGACGAGCTGCTGGCAGACGGCAGCTACCCCCGGTGCGAGGCGACGGACGCTATGCTCGCGTGCATCGACGTGCTGGTGGACGGACGGTTTATGAAGGAACTGAAGGATATCTCGCTGCAGTTCCGGGGCAGCCGGAACCAGCGGGTCATCGATATGAACCGAACAAGGGAGACGGGAACGGTCTGCATTTGGGACAAGCTGAGACGATAACAAGGAGGTATCCTATGCGGAAAACACTTTGGTCGGCGCTGGCACTGGCCGCGATCCTTATATTGGCGGGATGCGGCGAGCAGAGCCACACGGATGGCAGCGGAACAGACAGCGCGACCTATACGCCGGACGCAGGCTATACGCTGGGCAACACGGATGTGGTGCAGCTGAACGGTTTTCGCGCCATCGACATTGAATGGGTCAGCGGACAGGTGAATGTGGAGCTGTACGACGGTGAGGGCATACAGTTGTCGGAGACACTTGCCGATGGCAGTGACGTGACGCTGCAGATGGAGTGGCGGGTGGACGAGGACGACAGCGAACTGGAGATCCGTTCACAGCCGCAGCTTATGAGCTCCACAGAGGAAAAGATCCTGACCGTGAAGCTGCCCCGGAGCATGGTGCTGTATGGACTGGACATTGACGCCGTCAGCGCAGGTGTGTCCGTGGATCTGACGGACGAGGACACGCTTTCACTGAGTGAGTTGGATGTGACCTCGGTCAGCGGCGCGATCAGTGTCTATGCGGCCAACGCCGGGGAGATATCCCTGTCCACCACCAGCGGAAGCATCAGCGGAAGCGTCCGCACCCAAAAGCTGGAGGCGGACAGCGTCAGCGGCAGTATTGACCTGGCGCTGGACATCATGCCGACAGAGCTGGAAGCAGAAACCAGCAGCGGGAGCATCGTCATGCAGCTGTGCGATCTCAGCACGCTGCCCTCTCCCCTGCCGGTAGAATTTAAGACCACCAGCGGCAAGCTCAGCAGCGACGTGACCTTCACTACGGTGGAGGGCGCCGCGTGGGAATTCCAGACGGTCAGTGGAAACGTGGAGCTGCTGACGGTACGGTAAAAGCGCGCGAAAAATGACCGCCCGTAAGGGCGGTCATTTTTTGCGCTTGTCAGCGGACCAGCTCGCCCACGGTGGGGCCATTGGCAGCCTGGGACTCGTCGGTGTCGATGTGCATAGTGGTAGCACCGCCCACATTGACGCGGACAACTACATCGTCGAAGATCAGCTTGCGGCCTTCGCCGCCGCAGGCGACCTTGATGATCTCGCCGTTCTTGATGCCCATGGCGGCGGCATCCTCCTCGGTGACGTGCAGATGGCGCTTCGCCACGATGACGCCCTCGGACAGCTCCACCTCGCCGGCAGGCCCGATCAGCTTACAGGCGCCGGAGCCCTTCACGTCGCCGCTTTCGCGGATGGGGGCGTCGATGCCCAGGGTGCGGGCGTCCGTGGCGGAAACCTCCACCTGGTCCGCCTTACGGGTGGGGCCCAGGATGGACACGTTGGCCATCTCCTTCTTGGGGCCGACGATGGTCAGGCGCTCGTTGCAGGCGTACTGGCCAGGATAGGACAGGGGCTTGCGGATGGTCAGCTGATAGCCTGCGCCGAACAGCTTTTCCACAGTCTCCTGGGTCAGGTGGATGTGACGTGCGGACGTCTCGATCATAAAGCTCATAGTGATACTCTCCTTTGTGTGGTTTTTGCGTTTATTTCTTTTTGAGTGGGTACAGATCTTTTTCGGAGATGCGTTCCAGCGTCTCCACTTCGCCGACGCAGAAGTAGTTTTTGCTCTCGGCCACCAGAGTGCCGGTCAGGCGGACACAGTCGCCCCGGCGCAGACGCTTCGCCTCGTCCAGCAGCTCCGCGTTGTCCGCAAGGCGGACGGTGAGGCCGAATCCGGTGTCGATCTCCCCGGCGCTGTTCAGATACCACCAGGGGAAGCGCAGCTCCACCGCACGGCCGGCATAGCGGCCCTGGGCGCCGCGGAGATACTCGGTCTTCACCTGCTCAAAGGTGCGGGGGACAATCTCTCCGTCCGGCATGGGGAAATAGAGCGTGCCGTACAAGCGGCCGAAGCGCTTGATGCGCTGACCGTGACGACTGACCATCAGGAACAGGACCACGACGGCCAGCAGGGCACCGTACATACCGTGGCCCTCGATCAGGCTCCAGGCAAAGACGGCGACGGCAATGAGGAGCAGCACACGGTTCATGTCATCCTGTCCGCCCCAGATATCTTTCAGTCGGTTCATAAGCGCCCTCCTTTTCTCAACAGCACTCATCTTACCACACCGCGGCTGCGTATGCAAGGGAAATTGCCATGCGCGGTACAATTTCCTCTTGTATTCGGCAAAAAATCTGCTATAATCAAAACAACGATTTTTTGCGGTGCTATCACCGGAACTAATAGGAGGCGGTTTTTATGTCCGTAAAGCTGGAGCTGTACCGGGTTTTTAAGGAGGTCGCCGAGGTGGGCAACATCACGGCCGCGGCACAGGCACTGTATATCTCCCAGTCGGCGGTGAGCCAGTCCATCAAGCAGCTGGAGCGCGACCTGCAAACCCGTCTATTCGCGCGGAACAGCCGTGGCGTGACGCTGACCGCCGAGGGGCAGATGCTGTATGAGTACGTCCGCAGCGCCATGGGCCTGCTGGAGACGGGCGAGGAAAAGCTGAGCCAGACCCGGGAATTGCAGATGGGACAGCTGACCATCGGCGCCAGCGACACCGTGACCAGCCAGTTCCTGCTGCCGTATCTGGACACGTTTCACAAGCGGCACCCTGCCATCCACATCCAGATCGTATCCGGGCGAAGCCACAAGGTGCTGGGGCTGCTGCGCTCCGGCAAGGTGGACATCGCCTTCGCCAGCACGCCGGCGGACGATGCCGGGCTGCGGATATATCCCTGCTTCGACACCCACGCTATCTTTGTAGCAGGGGCGGAGTATCCCTGTGACTTCCGGCACGTATACACGCTGGAGGAGATCGCGGCGTTCCCGCTGATCCTGCTGGAGCGTAAGGCCTCCAGCCGTTTGTATCTGGAACGGTTCTTTTTGCAGAACGGGCTGAAGCTGAACCCGGAGATCGAGCTGGGCGCCCGGAGCCTGCTGGTGGATCTGGCGGCCATCGGCTTCGGTGTGGCCGGCGTGACGGAGGAGTTCGTCCGGAAGGAGCTGGACAGCGGACGGTTGAAAAAGCTGAAGACCTCCTTTGAGATACCGGCCCGCAGTGTGGATATGTGCCTGCTGAGCGATGTGCCCCAGTCCGCTGCCGCGGAGCGGTTCACGGACTTTGTCAAGGACAGCTTATCCAAGCTATGAGCAGGGCTTTTCGCTCCGGTAAAACCCACAAAAAACAGCAAAACACGCCTAAATAGTTCTCCGTTTTTCCCTGTCGCTTTTCCCTGCGAAATCAGGTATAGTAGGTGTACTATATCTCACGAGAGGAAGTGGTGGTCATGCAGCAGCTGAAGGAGCGTATCCTGCGGGAGGGCCGCGTCCTGCCCGGTAACATCATCAAGGTGGACGGTTTTTTGAACCATCGCGTCGACACGGCGCTGATGCGGGATCTGGCGGACGAGTTTGCCAAGTATTTTGACGTAAAAAATATCACGATGGTGCTTACGGCAGAGGCCAGCGGTATTGCGCTGGCGACGATCTGCGCCGAACGGTATGGTGTACCCATGGTCTTTGCCAAGAAGGCCAAGAGCGACAACATCGAGGGCGGTCTGTACCAGAGTGATATTTTTTCTTACACCTACAAGAAAAAGGTCACACTGCTGGTGAGCCAGGACTGGATCACCAAGGACGACAAGGTGCTCATCATTGACGACTTCATGGCCAAGGGCTACGCCATGCGCGGCCTGATCGACATCGTGAACAAGGCCGGTGCGCAGCTGGCGGGCATCGGCGTGGCGGTGGAGAAGGGCTTTCAGGACGGCGGCGACAGCCTGCGCCGGGAGGGCTATCCCATCAAATCCCTGGCCGTTATCGACAGCGCCGAGAACGGCGTGATCCGCTTCCGGGAGGACGACTGACATGAAAAAGGTGCTGGTTCTGGATTTCGGCGGGCAGTATAACCTGCTGGTGGCACGGCGTGTCCGTGAGTGCGGCGTATACTGCGAGATCAAGTCCTATCGGCTGAGCATGGCGGATATCCGCGCCTTTGGGCCAGATGCGCTGATCCTCACCGGCGGCCCCGCCACCGTGTTCGAGCCCAACGCCCCCATGGTGGACAGAGCGCTGTTTGAAATGGGCATCCCCGTGCTGGGCATCTGCTACGGACAGCAGCTGATGATGCAGCTGCTGGGCGGTCAGTGCCGCAAGGCGGAGACGCGGGAGTATGGCAAGATCCAGCTGACCCACACAGCCTCCCCTCTGTTTGCCGGTGTGCCGGAGACGTCCGTGTGCTGGATGAGCCACGGCGTGGAGGTGGAGCGTATCGCCCCGGGCTTTAAGGTCATCGCGACCACCGACGGCTGTGGCTTCGCCGCTGTGGAAAACGCGGATCGGAAGCTGTATGGCGTGCAGTTCCACCCGGAGGTGCAGCACACGGAGTACGGTATGCAGGTGCTGGAAAACTTCCTGTACAAGGTCTGCGGCTTCAGTGCCGAGTGGACCATGGCGTCCTATCTGGACGAGGCCGTGGCGGAGTGCCGGCGGCAGATCGGCGACGGCCGCGTGCTTCTGGCGCTGTCCGGCGGCGTGGACAGCTCGGTGGCGGCAGCGCTTTTGCAGCGGGCGGTGGGCGATCAGCTGACGTGCATTTTCGTGGACCACGGACTGCTGCGAAAAGACGAGGGCGACCAGGTGGAGCAGGTGATGAAGCACCAGTTCCATGTGGATGTGCGCCGCGTCAACGCGGGACCGCGCTTCCTGAGCAAGCTGGCTGGCGTTACCGAGCCGGAGCACAAGCGGAAGATCATCGGCGAGGAATTCATCCGGGTCTTTGAGGAAGAGGCCAAGAAGATCGGCGCGGTGGACTTCTTGGCTCAGGGTACCATCTATCCCGATGTGGTGGAGTCCGGCCTGGGCGGAGAGAGCGTGGTCATCAAGAGCCACCATAACGTGGGCGGCCTGCCGGACTGCGTGGATTTCAAGGAGATCGTGGAGCCGCTGCGGCGGCTGTTCAAGGATGAGGTGCGGAAGCTGGGCACCGAGCTGGGTCTGCCGGACGAGCTGGTGTGGCGGCAGCCCTTCCCTGGTCCCGGTCTGGCCATCCGCGTTATCGGCGATATCACCGAGGAAAAGCTGACCATTCTGCGGGAGGCGGACGCCATCTTCCGGGAGGAGATGAAGCTGGCCGGTCTGGACCGCACCACCAGCCAGTTCTTCGCAGTGCTGACCGATCTGCGGAGCGTGGGCGTCATGGGCGACGAGCGCACCTACGACTACACGCTGGCACTGCGGGCCGTGCAGAGCCAGGACTTTATGACAGCCACCTGGTCCCGCCTGCCCTATGAGCTGCTGGACAAGGTCTCCGGTCGGATCGTGGGTGAGGTGAAGCACATCAACAGAATTTGCTATGACATCACCTCCAAGCCGCCGGCAACGGTGGAGTGGGAGTAATACGACCCCAAAGGTGGCCAAAAACTACAAATACGCCAAAACCTCCGGCTTCGCCGGAGGTTTTGGTTGTACCACGACAAAAGTTGTGGTATGCTGATGAAAAACAGCGGAGGAACACACCTATGCGTCTGATCTCATGGAATGTGAACGGGCTGCGGGCCTGTCTGAATAAAGGTTTCCTGGCCTTCTGCGCCCTTGCGGACGCGGATGTCATCTGTCTGCAGGAGACGAAGATGCGGCCGGAGCAGGCGCAGTTTGAGCTGGAGGGCTATCACCGATTCTGGAACAGCGCCGACAAGGCCGGATATTCCGGCACGGCTGTTTTCACCCGACGGGAGCCTCTGGCGGTGACATACGACTTTGGCGAGGATATCCACCGGCATGAGGGACGGGTCATCACGGCGGAGTACGAGGATTTCTTTCTGGTGTGCTGCTACACGCCCAATTCCAAGGACCAGCTGGCACGGCTGGACTACCGGATGGCGTGGGAGGACGACCTGCGGGAATACCTCTTGGAACTGGACGCCAAAAAGCCGGTGGTGTACTGCGGGGACCTGAACGTGGCCCATCAGGATATCGACCTGAAAAATCCCCAGTCCAACCGGATGAACCCAGGCTTCTCCGACGAGGAACGGGACAAAATGACGCAGCTGCTGAGCAGCGGGTTCGTGGACACGTTCCGGGCGCTGTATCCAAAGCGGACCGGGGCGTACTCCTGGTGGAGCTACCGCTTTCACGCACGGGAGAACAACGCGGGGTGGCGTATTGACTACTTTATCGTGTCAGCACGGCTGATGCCCCGGGTGAAGAATGCGGATATCTGGCCGGAAATCACCGGCAGTGACCACTGTCCGGTGGTGTTGGAGCTGACGGAGTAGAGCATTATCTGTAGCGAGCAAAAAAGACCGCCTTTCGGCGGTCTTTTTCGTATAACGATATTTTTTAGCCCTCGCTGCTGGTGTCGGCAGGATTTTTAACGGGGATCAGTTCGCCCATGAGGACGTAGCGGGCATTATCAAAATCGTAGTCGCAGGTGCTCAGGGTCAGGATGCTGCCCGTGGGCACACCGGAGCCGGACTTGAAGGTGGACTCGTTGATACACTGCTGGAGATAGCTGTCGCTGAGAGAGGTGGCATACACATCGGCGTCATGATCCACAATACAACCGGCAAACAGGTTGACCTTGTAGGTCTGGTTGGGGGTGTACAGATAGAAGTAGGGATGCGCCTCGTAATAGCTCTGGCTCTTGTAGTTCATCAGGGACGCGAACATCATGCCGGTCTTCATATTGTGGCCGTAGATGAGGTTGTTCTGAGAGGTGAAGTCAGAGTTGCAGCGGATATCCAGGAAGACGGTGCCGTTCTTGTTGTCCTTGCCGTCGATATCGCGGTACAGATAGTACTCGCCGCCCTCGTCCGCGGACTGCACGATGGGCAGCTGCAGCGTCGTATTGGCGCTATACACATAGCCCACCACGTCGGGGTACTTGGCCTGCATGGCGGTGAAGTCCACCTTGATGCTCTCTTCATCCTTCTTGACAGGCTTCTGCATCTCCTGGCTGTCGCCGTCGGTGCCATCGCCGGCGGTATCGGTATCGCCGGCGGTATCGTCCGGACTGATGAAGTCCTGATTGATATTGTCGTTGATCCTCTCGGTGTCCTTCTGTTCCTTCAGATACGAAATGATCTTGACGGACGAGAACACCAGCACGCCCACCAGGATCACCAAAACGGCGTAATACAGGGCTTTTCCGTTCTTTCTGCCGCCGCGGCTCCTTCTGCTGCGGTGACTGCCGGTACGCTCGGCCGGCTGCTCCTGCTGCACACGGGATCTTCTCTTGGGTGCATCGTTCATGGGTACACGCCTCCTTATCGTTGGGTATTGTAACAGGTTTTTTCGTTCAGTGCAAGGGATATAGACAAGATGTAATGAAATTGTAACAGTTTCTCTTTACTTCTGAGAAACCAGGGATTACAATAGAAATGTTGGCTGCCGTATAGACGGCGGAGCCGCCGGCTCCGTTCCATCAAAAAGATAAAGGAGAACCACAATGATCTATTTCAACAGTGATTATCTGGAGGGCGCGCACCCCTCTATCATGGTCAGGCTGGCCGAGACGAACATGGTACAGACCTTGGGCTACGGCGAGGACGAATACTGTGAGGCGGCGCGTGAGAAGATCAAGACCGCCTGCCAGGCCCCGGAGGCCGACGTGCATTTTCTGGTGGGCGGCACCCAGACCAACACCACCGTCATCGCCGCCATCCTGCGGCCCTGGCAGGGCGTGATCTCCGCCGTCAGCGGTCACATCAACTGCCATGAGGCCGGTGCCATCGAGTCCACGGGCCATAAGGTCATCACCCTGCCCACCACCAACGGCAAGATCACTGCGCAGCAGGTGCAGGACTATGTGGAGTGGCACAGAAACGATGAGTCCACGGAGCACATCGTCCAGCCCGGTATGGTGTACATCTCCCACCCCACTGAGGGCGGCACGCTGTATACCAAGGCGGAGCTGACGGCGCTGTATGACACCTGCCGCCGGTACGGCCTGCCGCTGTTCATTGACGGCGCACGGCTGGGCTATGGCCTGATGGCAGAGGAGAGCGACATGACGCTGCCAGAGATCGCGCGGCTGTGCGATGTGTTCTACATCGGCGGCACCAAGGTGGGCGCCCTGTTCGGCGAAGCCGTCGTCATCATGAACGAAAATCTGAAAAAGGATTTCCGCTTTATTATGAAGCAGCGGGGCGGCCGTATGGCCAAGGGCCGGCTGCTGGGCGTTCAGTTCGACGCGCTGTTCACCGACGACCTGTATTTCAAGATCTCCCGCCACGCCATCGAGATGGCTCATCAGATCCGGGACATTTTCGTCTCCGCGGGCTATCCCCTGCTGTTCGACTCCCCCACCAACCAGCAGTATCCCATCATGCCGGATGACGAGCTGGCCATTCTGGGCAAAAGCTTCGGCTATGAGTACTGGGAGCGTGTGGACGAGACGCACTCCGGCGTGCGCTTCTGCGCCAGCTGGGCCACAAAGCAGGAGCACGTGGACGCCCTGCGGGCGGCTGTGAACGCGCTGAAGAAGTAAGCGTTCCTCTGCTGTGAGATAAGCATAGCGCAGGTAGCTGAAATGCACCTTAAAGTTACTTAAAAAAATTCCCCGACGATGTCGGGGAATTTTTTTAGCAAAGCAAAGGCACCCTCGCAGGGTGCCTTTGTCGATAGCGTACTTACGCCTTGGGGCCGGCGGCCACGACCTCGTCGCTCATGTGGGTGTACTTCTTAAAGTTCTCCACAAAGCTGGAGGCCAGCTTCTTGCAGCTCGCCTGATAGGCCGCCTTGTCCTCCCAGGTGTTCTCGGGGATCAGCAGCTCACTGGGCACGCCCTCGATACTGGTAGGCACCTGCACGCCGAAGGTAGGATCGGTGACGAACACACTCTTCTCGATCTCACCGGTGAGGGCGGCGGTGACCATAGCGCGGGTGTAGCTGAGCTTCATGCGCTTGCCGGTACCGTTCCAGCCGGTGTTGACCAGATAAACCTTCGCGCCGGCCTTCTCCACCTTGTCGGCCAGCATGGCGGCATAGACAGAGGGATCCAGGGGCAGGAAGGGCTCGCCGAAGCAGGTGGAGAAGGTAGGCACAGGCTCGGTGACGCCGATCTCCGTGCCGGCTACCTTGGAGGTGAAGCCGGAGACGAAGTAGTACATGGCCTGGTTCTTATCCAGCTTGCTGATGGGGGGCAACACACCGTAGGCATCGGCGGTCAGGAAGATGACCGTCTTGGGAACGCTGGGGCTCATGCCGGACAGCTCGGCGTTGGGGATATACTCCACGGGATAGCCCACGCGGGAGTTGACGGCCAGGGAGTCGTCGTCGAAGTCGAACTCACGGGTGTCGGGATCCATGACCACGTTCTCTACCAGCGCGCCGAACTTGATGGCATTGTAGATCTCCGGCTCACCCTCGGGGCTCAGGTTGATGCACTTGGCGTAGCAGCCGCCCTCGAAGTTGAAGACGGAGTCATCCGCCCAACCGTGCTCGTCATCGCCGATGAGCATACGGTTGGGATCGGCGGACAGCGTGGTCTTGCCGGTGCCGGACAGGCCGAAGAACACGGCGCTGTCGCCGTTCTTGCCGATGTTGGCGGAGCAGTGCATGGGGAACACGCCCTGCTTGGGCAGCACATAGTTCATCACGGAGAATACGGACTTCTTGATCTCGCCGGCGTACTGGGTGCCGCAGATCACCACCTCGTGGGCCTCGTAGTCCACTAGAATGGCGGCCTCGCTGCGGGTGCCGTCGATCTCGGGGATGCACTTGAAGCCGGGGGCGGCGATGATGGTATAGTCCTCCTTAAAATCCTTCAGCTGCTCGGCCGTGGGGCGGCGCAGGAGCTGGTGGATAAAGAGATTCTGGCTGGCCAGCTCGTTGACGATGCGGAAGGCCTTGGTGTACTTGGGATCGGCGCCGGCAAAGCCGTCAAAGATAAAGATCTCCTTACCCTGCAGATAGGCGATGACCTTGGCGCGGATGGCATCGAACTTGGCCTTCTCGATAGGACGGTTCACCTTTCCCCAGGCGATGTCGTCATGGACGGCAGGGGTGTCCACGATAAACTTGTCATTGGCGCTGCGGCCGGTGTATTTCCCGGTCTTGACCACCAGGGCGCCGGTGTTGGACAGCGTACCCTCGCCGCGGCAAAGCGCGTGCTCGGTCAGCTGTGCGGGGGTCAGATTACGATAGACCGCCTTGGCGTTGATGATACCCAGCTTTTCCAGTCCGTAAGTTTCCATTTGCAAAACCTCCTGTTTGAAATGTCACCGCGTCCGCCGCCGGCGGCGCGCTGCTTGCTTGTTCATCTTGGATTATACCATACGTTTAGGACAATTAACAGTCCTTTTTTACATTTCCCCTAAAAATTTTTCTGCATTGCTGAAAGTTTTTTATCATTCCGTCCGGCGGGAGAGCTGTGACAAAAACCGTTCCGCCGCCGGATCCCGATCGCATACTTTTCTCTTTACGCAAGGATAACACCGTATTATGATAATGTCAATTTGCGAAAACCACGATTTTCTAAGAGGAGCGCCGCACTATGGCACACAAGATACCCATATGTGAAATATCTCTCGCCCCTGCTGCTGTTCGGCCTGAACGGCGTGGTGATACTCAACGGCGTTAGCAGCGGTACACGGAGCGCCGTGTTTTCTCCGCGCTGCTGCTGGGCGAAACGCTGACCCCGCCCGCTGGCTGGGTGCGGCGATGGTGCTGGGCGGCGCCATGCTGGCGGAGTTCGTACATCCGCGAAAGTAACGGAAACGATCTCCCCGCCTCCCCCGCGCAAAGTGCAAAACCTCCGGCTGAGCCGGAGGTTCTGCTTTATTTGGCGCATATCTCGCTGATGGCTGCCAGGAGCTCCGTTTTGCCGGTGCCCTTCTCGGCGGAAAAGGGGATCAGCAGCGCCTCCTCCGGCAGGGTCAGTGTCTGGCGGATCAGGGCCAGGTTAGGCTCGATCTCACTCTTTTTCAGCTTGTCCAGCTTGTTGGCTACAACGATGACCGGGCAGCCGGTGCCCTTGAACCAGTCGCACATGGTCACGTCATCGACGGTGGGCTTGTGCCGCGCATCCACGATCAGTACGCCCAGGGTAATAAGCCCCTCCTCGGCAAAGTAACGCTCCATCAGGCGGCCCCAGCGGTCGCGCTCCTCCTTGGAGACCTTGGCATAGCCGTAGCCGGGCAGGTCGGTGAAGTATAGCCTGCCGTCGATGTCAAAATAGTTGATCTGGCTGGTCTTGCCGGGGGTAGCGCCCACCCGGGCGAAATTCTTGCGGCCCAGCAGCCGGTTGATCACGGAGGACTTGCCCACGTTGCTGCGCCCCGCGAAGGTGACCTGGGGCTTTCCGTCGCGGATAAATGTCTCCGCCCTTACGGCCGAGAGCACGAACTCCGCCTTATTAAAGTTGATCGCCATGACGCACCTCCTGCATAGCCGGACTGCCCATCACCGCCAGATGCTCCACCGCCGCCTCTTTTTTCGGCAGGGTCAGTGCATGGGCAAACACGGCGTCCACCGTCTCGGCGGTGATAAAGCGCAGCGCCTCCCGTACGGCGGGATCGATGTCCGCCAGATCCTTCTCGTTTTCCCGGGGAATGATGACGGTCCGGATGCCGCTGCGCTTGGCCGCCATGGTCTTTTCCCGCAGGCCGCCGATGGGCAGCACGCGGCCCCGCAGCGTCACCTCGCCGGTCATAGCCACGTCATGGCGCACGGCGCGGCCCGTCAGGGCCGACAGCATAGCCGTGGCGATGGCGATGCCGGCGGAGGGGCCGTCCTTTGGCACCGCGCCCTCCGGGAAGTGAACATGAATGTCCTTGGTCTTATAGAAATCCGGGGCAATGCCCAGCTCGGCGGCACGGCTCCTCAGGCAGGTATAGGCCGCCTTTACGGACTCCTGCATCACCTGGCCCAGATTGCCGGTGAGCTCCAGCTTGCCGGTGCCGTCCATCACGCCGGCCTCCACCTCTAACAGCTCGCCGCCAACCTCGGTCCAAGCCAGGCCGTTGACCACGCCGATCTGGTCCATCTTGCTGCGGGTATCCTCGGCATAGGGCGGCGTATCCAGGAATTCACGCAGGCTCTTATCTGTAACGTCTATGCGCTTTACACCCGTTTCCACCAAACGCATGGCGGCGCGGCGGCACAGCTTGCCCAGCTGGCGCTCCAGCGTGCGGACGCCGGACTCCTTGGTATAGTCGGTAATGATGGCCCGCAGGGCTTCATCGTCCAGGCGCAGCTGGCCGCGGCGGATGCCGTTCTCCTTCAGCTGCTTGGGCAGCAGATGCTCCCGGGCGATGTGCAGCTTTTCCTCGTCGGTGTAGCTGCCCAGCTCAATGACCTCCATGCGGTCGAGCAGCGGACGGGGTATGGTGGACGTGGTGTTGGCGGTGGTGATGAACATCACACGGCTCAGGTCCACAGGCAGCTCGATGAAGTGATCGCGGAAAGCCCCGTTCTGCTCACTATCCAGTACCTCCAGCAGGGCCGAAGCCGGGTCGCCCCGCATATCGCTGGCCAGCTTGTCGATCTCATCCAGCACCAGCAGAGGGTTCATGGTACCGGCGCGGGTCAGGGCCTCGATAATGCGGCCGGGCATAGCGCCGATATACGTCTTGCGGTGGCCGCGGATATCCGCCTCGTCCCGCACGCCGCCCAGACTCAGCCGGGCGCACTTGCGGTTCATGGCCTTGGCCACGGACAAAGCCACGGAGGTCTTGCCCACACCGGGAGGCCCCACCAGGCAGAGTATCCTGCCCTTGGCGTCCGGGTTCAGCTGCCGCACGGCGATAAACTCCAAAATGCGCTGCTTGACCTTATCCAGGCCGTAGTGGTCCTTGTCCAGTATCTTTCGGGCCTGCGCCACATCCGCCCTCTCCCGGGTGAATTTGTGCCAGGGCAGCTCCAGGCACACATCCAGATAGTTGCGTATCACCGAGGCCTCGGCGCTGCCGAAGGGCTGCTTGCCCAGGCGCTCCACCTCTTTTGTCAGCTTGGTATGTATCTCCTCCGGCAGGTCCGCCGCCTGTATCCTGGCGGTGTACTCCTCCAGTTCCTCGTCGCCGTCATCCCCCAACTCGTGCTGCAATACCTTCACCTGCTCCCGCAGGATCATGTCCTTCTGTACCTGGGCCACACGGCGGCGCACCTTCTGCTCCATTTCGCTCTCCAGCGAGATGACATCCACCTCATGGGTCAGGATATCATTGACGATACGCAGGCGCTTGTCCGGGTGCAGCTCCTCCAGCACCCGCTGGCGGTCCTGGTGCCGCAGGGTGATATTCTGGGCGATCAGGTCGGCCAGACGGCCGGTATCACTGCAATCCAGCACCGCGGCGGCGAAGTCTTCGCCGATGCCGTTGGCCAGCTCGCGGTATTCACCGAAGAGCACATAGGTCCGGCGTATCAGCGCCTCGCTGCGGGCCGTATGGCGGGCCGCCATCTCGGGCAGCAGTTCGGCCTGGGCCTGCAAAAATGGTTTTTTCTGCCACAGCCGGTGCAGCCGCGCCCGGCTCTCGCCCTCCGCGATGACACGCACCGTAGTATCCGAGGTCTTGATGATCTGCAAAATATGACACACCGTGCCGATGGTGTACAGATCCTCCTCTCCCGGCTCCGCCGTGGACAGGTCCTTCTGCGTCATCGCCAGCAGCCGGCGGTCATTCTCCATGGCGTTGTCCAGAGCGAAGATGGAGATATCGCGCTCCGCGTCAAAGGACACCGTCTGCCCGGGGAAAGCCGTCAAGCCGCGCAGGGCCAGCACCGGAATGTTCCGGGTGATCGTTTCCATAGTTGCCTCCTTTCTCCCGCCGGACGGCGGGCGTTGGGAAAAGGGTAGTATCCGAACTGCCGGAAAAGCCTTGGCTTTTCCGGCAGTCTGAGTCTCTGTTAAGACGCCGGGGCGGTGGAGGTCTTCTCCGCCGTGCCGGTCTTGAATTTAGCGCGCTGCGCCACCTTTTCCGGGTCGTGCAGCACCGTGGGCTCGGCATTCCCGTCCACACACGCCTTTGTAATGGTCACATCGGTGATGGTGGGGTCGGAGGGCACATCGTACATGACCTTGGTCAGCAGTCCCTCCATCACCGCCCGCAGACCGCGCGCGCCGATGTTCCGTGCCAGCGCGGTGTCCGCCACCGCCTCCAGCGCGTCCTGATCGAAATGCAGCTCCACGCCATCGTAGCTGAGCAGCTTCTGGTACTGCTTCACCAGCGCGTTCTTCGGCTCGGTGAGGATACGCACCAGATCCTCACGGGTCAGCCCCTGCAGGGCGGTGATGACCGGCATACGGCCTACCAACTCGGGGATGATGCCGAACTTCAGCAGATCATGGGGCTGGACCTGCTGGAACAGTTCGCCGGTATGGCGCTCTTTTTTGCTCTGCACCGCATTCTCAAAGCCCATGCTGCGCTTGCCCACGCGGTCCTCGATGATCTTCTCCAGACCGTCGAAGGCGCCGCCGCAGATAAACAGGATGTTGCTGGTATCCAGCTGGATGAACTCCTGATGGGGGTGCTTGCGCCCGCCCTGGGGCGGCACATTGGCAACAGTGCCCTCCAATATCTTCAGCAGCGCCTGCTGCACGCCCTCGCCGGACACATCGCGGGTGATGGACGTATTCTCGCTCTTCCGAGCGATCTTGTCGATCTCATCCACGTAGATGATGCCCCGCTCGGCCAGCTCTACGTCGAAATCCGCCGCCTGCAAAAGGCGCAGCAGTATATTCTCTACGTCGTCACCCACATAGCCGGCCTCGGTCAGTGTGGTGGCGTCGGCAATGGCAAAGGGGACCTTCAGCACCCGCGCCAGCGTCTGGGCAAACAGCGTCTTGCCGGAGCCGGTAGGACCGATCATCAGGATATTGCTTTTCTGCAGCTCCACATCCTCGTCGCCGCCGAAATAAATGCGCTTGTAGTGGTTGTACACCGACACGGACAGCGCCACCTTGGCTGCCTCCTGCCCGATAACGTACTGGTCCAGCACGTCGTGTATCTCCTTGGGCGTAGGCAACTCGTCCATGCTGTCTATACCGTCGGCGCCCGCGGTGTAGCCGTCGTTCAGGATATCCATACACAGCTGGACGCACTCGTCGCAAATTCGGACACCGGGACCCTGAATCATGCGATGGACCTGACTCTCCGGCTTGCCGCAGAACGAGCAGCGCAGGGCCTTCTTATCTTCTGCCATTCGTTTTTACCTCTTATATATGACCTTATCCACCAGACCGTATTCCCGGGCCTCCTCCGCGATCATCCAGTTGTCGCGCTCGGAATCCGTCTTGATCTGCTCCGGCGTCTTGCCGGTATTCTCCGCCATGATCTTGTTCAGGCGCTGCTTGATCTTCAGGAAATGCTCCACATCGATCTCCATATCCGTGACCTTGCCCTGGGTACCGGCGGAGGGCTGGTGGATCATGATCTCCGCGTTGGGCAGCGCGATGCGCTTTCCCTTGGCACCGCTGGACAGCAGGAACGCACCCATGCTGGCGGCCATGCCGATGCAGATGGTGGACACGTCGCACTTAATGTACTGCATGGTGTCATAAATGGCCATACCGGCGGTCACGCTGCCGCCGGGGCTGTTGATATACATCTGAATATCCTTGTCGGGGTCCTGCGCCTCGAGATAGAGAAGCTGTGCCACGACGAGGCTGGCGGTGGTATCATTCACCTCTTCGCCCAGGAATACGATACGGTCGTTGAGCAAGCGGGAGAAAATGTCATAGGAACGCTCACCGCGGTTGGTCTGCTCCACAACGTAAGGGACTAAGCTCATAAAAAATACCTCCTGTATGATAGATGCCTGATTATACCCACCCGACTGTGTTTTTCATAAGAGCCCGCGGCGGCGGGGGAAATGTTTTCACCCCGCCGCGCCGGCTTTTCTCTCTTGTATACAGCGAATTACTCCGCGTCCTTCTTGGCGGTCTTCTTAGCCGCAGGCTTCTTGGCGGGGGCCTTCTCGGCCTTCTCCTCACCCTCGGCCTTCTTCGTCGTCTTCTTGGCTGCGGGCTTCTTGGCAGGCTTCTCCACGATCTCGCCCTCGGCCTCCAGTTCGGCCTTCTCCTCAGCGGGGGCCACAGCCTTGGCGCTGTCCGCCACGACCTTGATGACCTTCTCACGGATGACCTGCTCCTTCACTTCCTCGGGGCGCAGATACTTCTTCACGGTATCCAGATCCATACCGTATTTGTCGGCCACGTTCTTCATCTCAGCCTCCACCTCGTCGTCGGTGGCATCCAACTTCTCGGCATCGATGATCGCCTTGACGGCCAGATCCATCTTCACCTGCTGCTCGGCAGGGCCGTAGGCCTGCTTGGTAAAGTCGGCCTCGGTGGTATTGGTCATCTTCAGATACTGGTCGAAGGGGATGCCCTGAGAGGCCAGCTGCTGCTTGAAGCCCTCGGTCATCTGGGCGGCCTGCAGCTCCACCATCTCGGTGGGGATCTCGGCCTCGACGCTCTCGGCCACCTTGGCCATCAGCACGTCCTCGAAAGCGCGCTGGGCAGCCTCGGTGCGCTCGGCGGTCATCTTCTTTTTAATATCGGCCTTCAGGTCCTTCAGCGTGTCAAACTCGGACACATCCTTGGCAAACTCGTCGTCAATGGTGGGGACTTCCTTGACCTTGACCTCGTTGATCTTCACATGGAAGATCACGGGCTTGCCGGCCAGCTCAGGGGTGTAGTTCTCGGGGAAGGTGATGTCGATATCCTTCTCCTCGCCGGCCTTCATGCCGATCAGCTGGTCCTCGAAACCGGGGACAAAGCTGCCGGAGCCGATCTCCAGATCAAAATTCTCGCCCTTGCCGCCATCGAATGCCTTGCCATTATCAAAGCCCTCAAAATCGATATCCGCGGTGTCGCCCTTCTTCACGGCGCGGTCCACGGAGACCAGACGGCTGTTGCGGTCCGCCATCTCTTTCAGCCGAGCGTTCACATCGGCAGCAGCCACCTTGACCTCCGCCTTAGGCGCCTCCAGGCCCTTGTACTGGCCCAGCTTCACCTCAGGGTATATGGCCACGGTGCACTTGAACACCACACCGTCCTTGGTACAGCTCTCCAGCTCCACCTCGGGATAGCCGACGACGTTCAGTTCCTGCTCCTTCACGGCGGCCTCATAGGCGTCGGGGAGAATGATATTCACGGCTTCCTCATAAAAGACCTCGGCGCCGTACATCTTCTCGATGATCTTACGGGGGGCCTTACCCACGCGGAAGCCGGGTACGTTGATCTTACCGCGCATCTTCAGATACGCTTTGTTGACGGCGGCCTCGAATTCCTCGGCGCTCGTCTCGATGGTCAGTGCGACCCTGCTCTTTTCCAGTTTCTCGCAGCTTTTCACAGTCATTTGTTATTTCCTCCGTTCCGCATGGACAGGTTGTTGTGCCGATGTCCATACAATATAGTATCATAGCAGACAGTTACGAAAATTTCCACTATTTTTTTTAGTTTTTTCCCTGTTTTTTCAGATTTCTGTATGCCGCAGCAATTAGTGATCAATCGCAAATCTTGACAGGGGTAAAATTCAGGTAGTCAGCGGCCACCAAATGGAATTCCGTGTTGTAATGGCGGCCCTCCAGCGCACGCTTCTGGGCGGCGCCGTGGAGGTGGCCGAAATAGCACTCCTTAACGCCGTAGCGCTGCAGCAGGCGCAGTATCTCCGGACATTCATAGCCCTGATACAAAGGCGGGTAATGCAGAAAACATATCTTTTCACAACTTTCTCCCGCCATTTTCAATGATATTTCCAGTCTTCCCACCTCTCGCGCTAACATTTTTTCGTTGTGTGTGCCCTGGTTGTCCAGCTCGTAAAACCAGCCGCGGGTGCCGCATAGCGATATATCGTTATAATGCAGGCAGTTGTTGTGCAGTATCTCCAGGGAATACAGGCCGTACTCGTCAAAAAACCGCTGCATTTTGGCGGCGGTGTTCCACCAGTAATCGTGGTTGCCCTTCATTAAAATCTTCCGGCCCGGGAGGTTGTGAATAAACGTTAAATCGTTCAGTGACTCCTCCAGGCTCATACCCCAACTGAGATCGCCGCAGAGCACGGTGGTGTCATTTTCCGTCACCGCCGAGAAACCGCGCTGTATCTTCTCCACATAATTCTGCCAGCGGTCGCCGAAGATATCCATGGGCTTGTCGCTGCCTAGGGACAGGTGCAGATCGCCGATGGTATAGAGTGCCACAGGTCCCCTCCTCTCTTTATTTTCAGTATATGTAATGCGATATCACTTCACAATATCCTTCGCCAGTTGTTCCAGAAAATATCCTCCAGCAGCGACTGGGGATACCCCCTCTCCTCCAACGCCTGATAGAGTTTAGCCACGTCCTGCACGCCGGTCATACCGGCAGCCAGGGCCTCGCAGCCATCCAGGTCGCCGCCGATGGCAACTGTCGACTCGCCGCTAAGTGAGAGAAAATGCTCGATGTGGGCAATGAGATCGTCCATGTGGCCGCCGCCTACGAAATCGAGGTAGAGATTTATGCCGACCACGCCGCCGGTATCGCGGACGGCGCGGAACATATCATCGGTAAGATTTCGTCTGTGCGGGCACAGGCCGGGGGCGCGGGCGTTGGAATGAGAGGCCACGACGGGGCCTTTCGCTGCCTGTATCACGTCCCAGAAACCGGCATCAGATATGTGAGAAACATCTGCAAACATTCCGTATTCATACATTTTTGCAACGAATTCACGACCATAAACAGACAATCCGCGGTCAGGCTCATCGGCGCAGGAGCCTGAGAGGACATTGGCGTTGTTCCAGACCGGATTGATCAGTCGGACGCCCCAGGAGGCCACGGTTTCCAGGTGATCCAGGGCACAGTCCAGCAGATCGGCCCCCTCGACGCTCAAGAGCGCGGCGGTCCGGTGTTGGGCAGCTGCAGCGTCCACCTCCGCGCCGGTTTTGCAGAGTGAGACCAGGTCGGAATTTTCCTGTATTTGGGAAAGGAACCAATCGTGCATTTCACGAAGTTTCGTCCATGCGGTATTTGGGGGCAGCGCACGTACATCGTCGTACAGGGCAAAAAACTGAGCGCGTTTCTGGTAGTGTTGACCACGGAGCAGGTCCACGTGGCCCCTGTTTTCCCGCAGGGCGGCGCAGGCGGAAAAGTAGGCGCGGCACTCGTCCTCCGTAGCGCCGTAGTCCGGCATCGCCTCTCTTTTCATGCAGCGCCATATCGTATCACAATGTCCGTCAAAATACGGTATATTCTGTATTTCCGTCACAAAATCGTTCCTTTCTCACAGTCGCTGGCAGGACTGCGCTCCCCCGTTTTCCTGGTTTCTTTTCCCAATATCTGTCACTGAAAGGCGTCCTCCAAGTACACGATACGGACGCTTTTTTCATCCCCGGGCGCGGCAGCGTAGACCTCGGCCACGTCAAAGCGGGCGGGGCAATCCAGGCCGTTGTCGCAGAGGTAAAAGAGCGCGGTTTTTCGGATACGGGCCTGTTTGCCGGCGGTGACGTATTCCCGGGGCAGGCCCATCTGCGTATTGGTGCGGGTCTTGACCTCCACGAAGCAGAGGACGCTCTTATCCCAGGCGATCAGGTCGATCTCGCCGAAGCGGCAGCGGTAGCTGTGTGCCGCCAGCTTATACCCTTTTTCCCGGAGATAGTCGGCCACCAGAGCCTCGCCCCAAACACCTTCTGAACGGCTCATCGTTAACCTCCCCTTTTCGACGCGGTCTGCATAGGAAAAAATCCCGCTATTTTCTGTGCAGATACCTGTATTTTGTTTAAACGTTTCTGATACCTTGTCTCTACTTATTTTATACCTGATCTGTATCTGCTCGGTATCCGGGCTGTACCTTATGTGAATATTCTGTAGATGCTCTGTGCCATGCCGTGAAAAACGCTTTATGTCCGCCCACCGGCGGACCATTTTTTCAGGAAGGACATACGATGTTCCGCGCATGGGCCGAACTTATCCAGCATTTCGTAATGCAGCTTTGTACCGTAGCCCTTGTGCCTTGCAAACTGATACTCCGGGTACTGCTTATCCAGCACGTCGATGACATAGCGGTCACGGCTGACCTTGGCCAGGATGGAGGCGGCGGCGATGGAGGCGGCGTGCGCGTCACCGCCCACGATACAGCGGTGGGGCGTGGTGACGGCAGCGAACTTACCGTGGTCACGGTTGCCGTCGATGAGGGCGAAATCCGGCCGCGGTGCCAGACCATCGATGGCCAGCTGCATGGCCTTCATGCGGGCGGAGAGGATATCCGTCTCGTCGATCTCACGGGCGGAGACAGAGGCCACGGACCAGGTCAGGGCCTGCTGCTGTATCCGCAGGAACAGGGCCTCCCGCTTCTTTTCCGTCAGCTTTTTGGAGTCGTTCAGGCCGGGAGGCTCGAACTTCTCCGGGAGAATAACGGCGGCGGCGTAAACAGGTCCCATCAGCGGACCGGCACCGGCCTCATCCACCCCGCAGACAAGGGCATAGCCAGCGTCATGGGCCTGCTGTTCGTAGCTCAGATCTTCCATATCAGCAATACTCCACTATTATCTTCCTGCACGCGCGGCAGACGGAGGCGGAGAGCTCCGTTTCGCTGAAGGCAGACCCCGTCGAATAGTGCCAGCCGTCCAGCACGATGCCGTTCTGACCGGTGATGTATTTCTTCGTCAGGATCAGGGCATCGGCATCGCCGTCCGGCGGCAGAAAGTACAGACCGCGGCTGCCGCAGGCCAGGAGCTTACCCTGCTCCATCTCTTTTCCGCAAACGGGACAATTCATGGCGTTACCTCCTCCGTGGGTGCAGTCTCCAAGGTGAAGCGGCCCAGCTTGCCGGCGCGGAACTCGTCCAGCAGGATGCGGGCCATGCGCTCGGTGTCCACCTGGGCGCCGCGCATGAGAAACCCGCGCTTACGCCCGGCCTTCTCCAGCAGCTCGTAGCCGGTGTCGCCGGGCTCCACCTCTATTTTGTAGCGTTCGGTGAGGGTATCGGCGTAGTGGGCGGCCAAATAGTCCATGAGATAGCAGGCCAGCTCCTCGATATCCAGCACATCGTCCTTCACCGCTCCTGTAAAGGCTAAACGCTTGCCAACCTCCGGGTCGTCGAACTTCGGCCAGAGGATGCCGGGGGTGTCCAGCAGCTCCAGCGTGGGGTCCACGGGGACCCACTGCTTGGAACGGGTGACACCGGGACGGTCCTCGGCCCGGGCGGTCTTGCGGTGGGCCACCTTATTGATAAAGGTGGACTTGCCCACATTGGGGACACCCAGGACCATGACGCGGACCACCTTGCCCACCTGGCCCCTGGCCGCGGCGGCGGCCAGCTTATCCCGCAGCAGCTCGCGGACGGCGGCGGAAAATTTCTCGGTACCCACGCCGTTTTTGGCGTTTGCCTCCAGCACGGCATAGCCTTGGGCGCGGAAATACTGGGTCCAGCGGCGGGTCTCGGCCGGGTCGGCCTGGTCGGCACGGTTGAGGACGATGAGCCGGGGCTTGCCGGCGGTCAGCTCGTCCACGTCCGGATTACGGGAGGACAGGGGGATGCGGGCGTCCACGATCTCGCAGACGGCATCCATATTCTTGATCTCGGCGGAGATCATGCGCTTGGTCTTAGTCATGTGACCGGGGAACCAGCTCAGATTGTCGATCTGCATGGGACACCTCCTGAAAAATCTTACAAAACCAGTCGGATATTCCGCCACCTCATCCGCCCCGTCGCGGGGCACCTTCCCCTCAAGGGGAAGGCAATTTTGTACCTGCGGCGGCGATGGTACCAACCTCTCAAGGAGAAGGCCGGCGGCTAACGCCGCGCACCTCATCCGGCGCTGCGCGCCACCTTCCCCTCAAGGGGAAGGCATTTTGGTGCGGCGGTCATCTATATGGCGCAGAATATCCGCGCAAACCTCATCGTAGCGGCAGGTCACATCCGTATTCGCATAGCGCAGCACACGCAGACCTAATGCCGACAATGCTTCATCACGTGCCCTGTCCGCCTCTATGCCCGCGGTGTCGTAGTGCTGCGAGCCATCCAGCTCGATAACCAGCCGCGCTGCCGCACAGTAAAAATCCACGATGTACTGCCCTATCACTTTCTGACGGTTCACCGTAATGGGAAGGCCGCGCAGAAAGCCATACCAAAGGAGCCTCTCCTCCCGCGTCATCTCTCTGCGAAGTACCTGCGCGTTTGGCGTAAGATGTCTGTTATTTCGTGTGTTCATCGTCTCACCCCTTGCAGTATAGCACAGGGTGGAGAAAAAGAAAAGCACCCACTTTTGGTGGATGCTCTCTTTTGGATCGATGCTTACAGCTTCTCGCGGACCTTGGCTGCCTTGCCGACGCGGTCGCGCAGGTAGTACAGCTTGGCGCGGCGGACATAGCCGTGGCGCACGGTCTCGATCTTCTCGATAGAGGGAGAGTGGACGGGAAAGACCTTTTCCACGCCGACGCCGTAGGACAGGCGGCGGACGGTGATGGTCTCTTCGATGCCGCCGTGCTTCTTGGCGATGACGGTGCCCTCGAAGACCTGAACACGCTCACGGGCGCCTTCCTTGACCTTCACGTGGACGCGAACGGTGTCGCCCACCAGGATCTGGGGGACTTCCTTCAGCTGCTTCTCGTTCAGTGCTTTGATGAGATCCATGGATATTTCCTCCTAAATTATAGGTGTTCATGCCGCCATTTGGCGATATCCGCGCACATTCGGGATATCGGCGACAGAGGACCGCCCTTTTCACGCCATGATAGAATAGCATAGATGGCAGAGAAATGCAAGGGTTTTTTACTATATCAGCGAAAAATGTTGCCGGAGACGTCCAGCAGCTCGCGGCGGCGGATACGGGTGAAGTCCGGGGTCAGCGCCGGCAGGTGGGCCGCGATGGCCTTCTCCAGCAGCTGAGGGTTCAGGCCGGGGTTCTGGGCCTGGACCACCACGGTGCCGGTAACGGCATGGCCGTCGGACAGGAAGTGCACTTCCTGTATCATGGGAGCGATATCGACGTCGGCCAGGTCCTTGCGCTTGGTGCGCTTCTGGATGACCAGCGCCGGGCGGGTGAACAGGGCCGTCAGGGCCTCGGCAGCGCCGGCGGGGACGCCGGCGTCGTACTCAAAGGTGACATCCGCCCGGAGATACGCCAGGTCGCGGACGGGGCGGGACGCCGGATAGCAGTCCAGCACGCGGAGACCGGAGGGCATACCGGTGTTGAGCTTTTCGGCGATGCCGCGGCCGTCGGTGTCCTGGGTGACCTCGAAGTCCAGGAGCTCACAGTCGCTGGACTGGCCCACGGGCAAGGGCAGGACGATGGAGATGATGGGATGGGGGTGGTAGCCCTGGGAGTGCTTGATGTCCAGCTCGGTACGGGGGAAGGCGCGCTGGAAGGTGCGGAGCAAGTCCAGGTGGGAGATATAGGAGGCCTGGGCCTCTTTGATGAACAGGAGACGGAGCTTAGACATCGCACTTCCCTCCTACTAATTTGTTGGCACCGCAGCCGTTGCAGCGGGTGCGGCAGTCGGGGGTGGTCAGGGACGCATAGGCCTGATGGCGCTCACGCTTCAGATAGTCCTGCGTCACGCCGGAGGAGATCATGCTCCAGGGGAGCAGCTCGTCCTCGGACCGGGTGCGGTTGGCGTAGAAATGGGGGTCCAGGCCGCACGCGTCGAAGGCCTCCAGCCAGCGATCCAGGGAGAAATACTCTTCCCAGGCGTCCAGGTGGGCACCCTTGCGCCAGGCGGTCTCCAGAACGCGGCCCAGGCGGCGGTCGCCCCGGGCGAGGACGGCCTCCAGGAAGCTGGTGTCGGAGTCGTGCCAGTTGTAGGTGACGGTCTTGGTCTTGATGGCGTCGCGGAGCAGGGCCACACGGCGCTCGTACTCGGCCTTGGAGATCTGGGGTTCCCACTGGAAGGCGGTATGGGGCTTGGGCACGAACCAGCTGGTGGAGACGGTGATGCGGACGCCCCGCTGCTTGTTCTGGGCGCTCTCGCGCCAGGCGTGCATAACACGGGCGGCCACGTCGGCAATGCCCAGGACGTCCTCGTCGGTCTCGGTGGGCAGGCCCAGCATGAAGTAGAGCTTCACGGCGCTGTAGCCGCCGGCGAAGGCCGTGCGGCAGCTTTGCAGCAGGTCCTCCAGCGTGACATTCTTGTTGATGACGTCCCGCAGGCGCTGGGTGCCGGCCTCCGGCGCGAAGGTCAGGCCGGTCTTGCGCCCCTTGGCCAGCCGCTGCATCAGGTCCATGGAGAAGTTGTCGGCGCGGAGGCTGGGCAGGGACAGGCTGACATGACGGGCATCGCAGAAGGGCTCCAGCTCGTCGCACAGGTCCGTCAGCGGCGGGTAGTCGCTGGTGGACAGGCTGGAGAGCGTGACCTCCTGATAGCCGGTGTCGTCGCAGGAGCGGACGCAGTAGTCGGCGCAGAGGTCGCGGCTGCGATTACGGACCGGGCGGTAGACATAGCCCGCCTGACAGAAGCGGCAGCCGCGGATGCAGCCCCGGAACAGCTCCAGGGTGACACGGTCCTGGACGATCTCGGTGGAGGGGACGATGGTATTTACCGGGAAATAGGACTTGTCCATGTCGTGGACGATGCGCTTTGTCACCACGGCAGGTGCGCCGTCACGGGGCGTGATGGACGCCACGGTGCCGTCGTCGTGATAGGTCACATCGTAAAGGGACGGGACATAGATACCGTCCAGTCGGGCAGCGGCGCGGAGAAAATCGGCCTTGCTCCAGCCCTCGCGGCGGGCGCGGCGGTGGAGCTCCACCAGCTCCACGGTGACGTCCTCGCCCTCGCCCAGGCTGACCAGATCGATGAAGTCGGCCAGGGGCTCGGCGTTGTACATGGCGGTACCGCCTGCGATGACCAGCGGGGTCAGGCCGGTGCGGTCCGCGGCGTGGAGGGGGATGTGGGCCAGGTCCAGCATATTGAGGATGGCGGGAAAGGCCATCTCGTAGCCAACGGAGAAGGCCACAATGTCATAGTCGGTGATGGGGTCGCCGGATTCCAGGGCAAAAAGGGGCATTTCCGCCTGACGCAGCTCGGCCTCCATGTCGCCCCAGGGAGCGAACACGCGCTCGCACCAGACGCCGGGGATATTGTTCATTACGCCGTAGAGGATACGCATACCCAGGTTGGACATACCGATCTCGTAGGTATCCGGGAAGCAGAAGGCGATGCGGGTGTCTACCGCCGCCTTGTCCTTGAGGATGGCGTTATATTCGCCGCCCACGTAGCGGGCGGGCTTTTGCACCCGGGGCAGGATGCGTTCCAGTCGTTTATCCATGGTGTAGTCCTCTCCCCTCCCCTGCCCGACGGAGCGTGGGCGGGGGAGCTATTTCTTGTAACAGTTTATTTTATCCGGTTTTGCGCCGTTTGGCAAGACCCCTTTTACGGCTAGCCAAAGGACACCGGGCAGCAGGAACAGCCCCGCGCCGGTGGTCAGCGTCAGGTACAGGCACAGGACCAGCAGGGCGGCGGAGGCAACGGCGCCCACCGCATAGGCCACGCGGTCGGCGGTGTAGGGCTCGGTGCAGAGCGCCGTCAGCAGCCAGAGGAGGCGGCCGCCGTCCATCGGCCGGACCGGCAGCAAATTCAGCGCCCCCAGGATCAGGTGGGCGCCGGCGAAGGGGGCCAAGGGCGGCCAGCCGGTCAGGGACAGCAGCGCCCAGAGCAGGAGGTTGCAGCCGGGGCCGGCGGCCACGGCCAGCAGCTCGCCGCCGTAGGACAGGCGGTGGAGGTCCGGCACATATAGCTCCGCGCCGGTGGCGGAGAGGGTCAGGCGGCGGGGCGGCGTGTGGAGCGCATGGAGGGTCAGGACGTGAGCCAGCTCGTGGCACAGGGCGGCGGATAGGAGCGCGGCAGGCAGGGTCAACCCTCGGGAGAGCAGCAGAAACGCCGCCAGCAGCACCAGCGCAGAGGGCGAGACGGTGAGGGCGGCGGATGGCTTACGCAAATGTAACATAATAAATGGGGTTCAGATAGGTGTCGTCGTGGTGAAGTTCAAAATGCAGGTGAAAGCCGGTGGCACGGCCGGTATCCCCCATCTCGGCGATGGGGTCGCCGGCCCTCACCTGCTGGCCGTCGGAGGCGGTGATCTTACGGCAGTGGGCGTAGAGAGTGGAAAAGCCTCCCTCGTGGGTGACGGTGACGTAGCTGCCCAGATCGGTGCTGCTGCCGATAGCCGTCACCGTTCCGTCGGCAAAGGCGCGGATGACCGCGCCCTCCTCCCCTGCGATATCCAGGCCGTAGTGGAAGCGGCCGCCGCCCTCCAGGGGGTCGCTGCGGCAGCCGAACAGTGAGGTGATCTGACCCGCCGCGACCGGGTCAACGTAGTCTAAGTCCAGGACCCGCTGGAGCATCTCCACATTGTCCGGCAGTGTCTCCGACCGGGAGACAGCGGGGGCGGCGGGTATCTCCGACGTGCCGAAAACGGCGGTGTAAGCATCGTTGAGGGCGTCAGAGACGGTGGATCCGTCCGCAAAGGCCCGGCCGGCAGCGGAGAACACCTCTACGAAGTCGGTATCGGCACCCAGCAGATCCAGCAGCGTGGCGCGGCAGCGATCCAGCGCCGCCGGAAAGAGAAATTTCATGGCGATGACCGCCAACAGCAGCGCGGCGGAGATCACCAACTGGACCATACGGCGACGGGCGCCGGGAACGGGCGCCGCAGCGGACTTCGTCCGGTCCGGGCGGGGCGCGGGGCGAGACGGGGCTTTACGGGGCGGGGCACTGCGGCGGGACGGGGCTATGCGTTTACCGGTGTAGGACACAGGGCGCTGGGACATGGCGGAACACCTCCTTCTTTTCCAGAGCACTATATGCAACGGATGAAGGTGTTAGACATACAAGTGAAAGTTGGGAAATTATACTTGACAGCCGCGCCGTCAGGAAATATAATAGGAGGGCTGACGGGGTGTAGCGCAGCTGGTAGCGCGCTTGGTTCGGGACCAAGAGGCCGGGGGTTCAAGTCCCCCCACTCCGACCAAAAAGAAGAGGTACACAAACGTGTACCTCTTCTTTTTGTGCGCGGCACTCTTGCTGTGCCAACATGACCGCCCCGCGGCGGAACATTTTATTCGACTTGAGTGGTTTCGCTCTTTCTTTTTCGGCGTGGATGTGCTATAATAAGTCGATTTGAGGTAAAGGAGGCCGCGCCGATGGAATATTTGTCCCACAGTCCGGAGGAGACAGAGCATATCGGCGAAATGCTGGGCAGGCGGCTGCGCCCCGGTACAGTGGTGGCCTACCGCGGCGGACTGGGCATGGGCAAGACCGCCTTTACCCGTGGGCTGGCCCGAGGTCTGGGCTGCGCCGGACGGGTCACCAGCCCCACGTTTACCATTGTCAACGAATACGACGGCGCAACACCGCTGTTTCACTTTGATATGTACCGGCTGGGCAGCTCTGACGAGCTGTTCGACATCGGCTGGGAGGACTATCTGACACGGGGCGGCGTGTGCGCCGTGGAGTGGTCCGAGCGCGTGGACGACGCTATGCCGGCTGACACCCTGTGGGTGGACATCGCCCGGGGCACGGGCGAGAGCGACCGCATCATCACCATCTCGGGAGGCGAGGCACAATGAAAACACTGGCATTGGAGACCTCCGCCAAGAGTGTATCCTTGGCCGTGACGGAAAACGGCACACTGCTGGCCCAGGCGTATCAGGACCGGGGGCTGACCCACAGCGTGACGCTGATGCCGCTGCTGGACGGAATGCTGAAGACCGCGGGACTGACATTGGACGATATGGACATCATCGCCGTGGCCCAGGGGCCGGGGAGCTTTACCGGAATACGCATCGGCGTGTCGGCGGCCAAGGGGCTGGCGTGGGCCAAGGCGCTGCCCTGCTGCGGCGTATCCACGCTGGAGGCAATGGCCTATGGCGTCACGGACTTCGAGGGCATCGTCGTGGGCGCTATGGACGCACGGCGGCAGCAGATATACAACGCACTGTTCCGGACAGAAAACGGCTGCATTACAAGGCTCTGCGCGGACAGGGCCGTGGCTATGGAGCTGGTAGCGGAGGAATTGGCCGCCATACCGGAGCCAAAGCTCATCGTGGGCGACGGCGCGGTGCTGCTGTACGACTTTTTGCAGAAGGCGGGGATCGGGTGCCGGCTGGCCTCTCCCCTGCACCGGCAGCAGAGCGCCGCGGGCGTGGCGCTGGCGGCGGAGCATCTTGCCGCGCAGGGGCTGACGTGTTCCGCCCAGGAATTGCAGCCGGTGTATCTGCGGCTGAGCCAGGCGGAGCGCGAACGGCTGGCCAGGGGGCTGTCCCTGACGGCGGAGTAAAACGTATACCCTTTAAATTTCATATACACGGAGGATAACATCATGTACAGCGAGAAGGTCCACATCATGAACCATCCCCTGGTGGCGCACAAGCTGACCATCATGCGGGACAAGAACACCAGCGTCAAGGATTTCCGGGAGCTGGTATCCGAGATCGGTATGCTCATCACCTATGAGGCCACCCGTGACCTGCCCCTGACCACCAAGCACATCGAAACCCCCATCTGCGGGATGGACGCGCCCACGCTGGCGGGCCGTAAGTTCGTGGTGGTGCCTATCCTCCGTGCGGGCCTGGGTCTGGTGGACGGCGTGCTGCGGATGGTGCCCTCCGCCCGTGTGGGGCACATCGGTATGTACCGCGACGAGGAGACGCTGGAGCCGCACCCCTACTTCTGCAAGATGCCCAAGGACGTGGCCGAGCGCGATGTGCTGATCGTGGATCCCATGCTGGCCACCGGCGGCAGCGCCGCGGAGGCCATCGGCGAGATGAAGAAGCGCGGCTGCAAGCACATCAAGCTGATGGTGCTGGTGGCAGCCCCGGAGGGCATTGAGCACATCCAGAAGCTGTACCCGGATGTGGACATCTATGCCGGTGCGCTGGACGATCACCTGAACGAGCACGGCTACATCGTGCCCGGTCTGGGCGATGCCGGCGACCGCATTTTCGGCACAAAGTAACAAACGCATACAGCAGCGCCCCGCCAGATGGCGGGGCGCTGTTTCTATCCTGCTGGGCGCGCGAGACGCTTGACGAAGGTCGGCTCTGTCCTGCCGCGCTGTCATTTTTATTGTATTTCTTCGTATTTTGCGGTATAATACCGGAAAATGGAAATGACACGCAGAAAGGGATACACTATGGAACGTAAGAAAAAGGCCCCGCGGCACCTGGGCCCGCAGCTGAAGGCCGTCATCAGGCGGCAGCCCACCGTGTTCGCCGTATACACCGTACTGCGGCTGATCGTACTGGCTACGCTGGTGTCCTCCATCATCCGCGGCGAATATGAGAGCGCGTTTATCTGCCTGCTGGTACTGGGACTGTTTGTCCTGCCGTTTTTTATCCAGCAGAACTTCGGCATTGAGCTGCCGTCCACGCTGGAGATCATCATACTGCTGTTTATTTTCGCATCGGAGATACTGGGCGAGTTGAAGTGCTACTTCATCACCTATCCGCACTGGGACTCCATGCTGCACACCACCACGGGATTTCTGTGCGCCGCCACGGGGTTCGCGCTCATCGACATTCTCAACCGCAACAGCAAGATCAAGTTTCAGCTGTCCCCTATCTATGTGGCTGTGGCGGCGTTCTGCTTCTCCATGACCGTGGGCGTACTGTGGGAGTTCTTCGAGTTCGGCATGGACAGGCTGTTCATGATGGATATGCAGAAGGACACGGTGGTGAACGCCATCACCTCGGTGATGCTGGATCCCACCAACAGCAACATCCCCGTGACCATCGACGGCATCACCTCGGTGACGATAAACGGGCAGGAGCTGGGGCTCGGCGGATACCTGGACATCGGGCTGTACGACACCATGGGGGATCTGTTCGTGAACTTCATCGGTGCGGTGGTGTTCAGTACCATAGGGTACTTCTATGTCAAGCAGCGCGGCAAGGGCAAGCTGGCGAAGGCGTTTATCCCCACCATCACCGAGGAGGAGCGCGCAGCGGAGCTGCCGGAGGGTACAGAGGCTCTCCCGGAGGGAACAGAGGAAAGTGAATAATCTGCCGAAACCCGTCTCAAATTGAGACGGGTTTCCGGATAGAGGCAAAAAGAAAACCACGACATCCGTCGTGGTTTCCTTTTTGTGGTGGAGATAAGCGGGATCGAACCGCTGACCTCTTGAATGCCATTCAAGCGCTCTCCCAGCTGAGCTATACCCCCACATCGGGTGGTCGGCGCTGCCGACTTGTATAATATAGCAGGGATTTTCGAAAATGTCAACCCCTAATTTTTGTTTTTTTCGCGTTTTGCAAAAGGGGAAAACGGGGAGAGGCCTACGCCTCTCCCCTGCTTATTCAGACTTTCAGCTGCTTACCCTTGTTGGCCTCGTTGAGGCTGGCCATGACCATGCCGGTGAGGGCGAAGAGAGCAATAACGTTGGGCAGAACGATAAAGTTATTGAACATATCGGTGACCTCCCAGACGAAGTCACTGCCGGAGACGGTGCCCAGGAAGATGAATACCAAGGCGATAACGGTGTAGATCACGCTGCAGAGCTTGCTGTTCTTGCGGCCGAAAAGGTAGTTGGCGTTGATCTTACCGAACAGGTTCCAGCTGAGGATGGTGGAGAAGGCGAAGAACAGCAGGCAGATGGCCACGAACTTGGCGCCCAGGCTGGCGCCGAATACGGAGCCGAAAGCCGTCTGGGCCAGGTTGGTCTTGCCAAGGGTGGCGGTGATGTCGCCGAAGTAGCCGTTGGCCAGAGGGCCGTCAGCGGTGTACAGGGTGCAGATAATGACCAGGGCATTCAGGGTCAGAACGATGAATGTGTCGATGAACACACCGATCATGGCCACGACACCCTGATCGTGGGCGTGGGCCACGTTGGCCTGTGCGTGGGCGTGAGGCGTGGAGCCCATACCGGCCTCATTGGAGAACAGGCCGCGCTTGGCGCCCTGGGAGATCGCGGTCTTGAGGGCGTAGCCGATACCGCCGCCGATGATGGCCTGGGGCTGGAAGGCATACTTGAAGATCATGCCGAAGGTGGAAGGGACGTACTTGATGCGGGCGCAGAGAATCACCAGACCGCCCAGCAGGAAGATAGCCGCCATAATAGGCACCAGCTTTTCGGTGACGGCGGCAAGACGCTGCACACCGCCCAGGAAGATGATGGCGCAGATGATGACCAGGACGATACCCACGATCCAGGAGGGGATGCCGAAGGCCGTCTGCATGGTGGAGCCGATGGAGTTGGATTGGACCATGCAGCCCATGAATCCAAGGGCCAGGATGATAGAGACGGCGAAGAAGCCCGCCAGGAACTTTCCGAAGCCGCCCTTGAACGCCGTGGTGATGTAGTAGACCGGGCCGCCCTTGATATTGCCGTCAGGCTCAACGATACGGGTCTTCTGGGCCAGGGTAGCCTCGGCATAGATGGTGGCCATGCCGAAGAAGGCGATGATCCACATCCAGAAGATGGCGCCGGGGCCGCCGGTGAGGATGGCGCCGGAGGCACCCACGATATTGCCGGTGCCCACCTGGGCGGCGATGGCGGTGGCCAGCGCCTGGAAGGAGGTCATGCCGCTTTTCTGGGCGCCGCCGCGGAGGTTCATCTCACCGAAAAACTTTTTCATGCCCTCGCCGAAGCAACGGACCTGGACAAAGCGGGTCTTGATAGAGTACCACAGGCCCACACCTACCAGCAGGAAGATGAGGATATAGTTGCTGAGGTACTCGTTGATCTTGGATACGATGGGGAACAATACACTTTCTAACATACAATTTCTCTCCTTGCATAAAAAATAGAGCTGCCGGAAAACGGCAACTCTGGAGAAGTCTGGTCAAGCGAAAAACTCGTCTGCTCCGTCCTTTTGCCTGAGAGATTCGGCGCTCGCGCGCCTTGCACCTTCGGCACCCAACTGAATGGGATTCTCCAGAGTTCCCTCCCCGTCCGGTCTTTCCATTCCGGGCGGTTCATCGGGCTGTATCTAATTGATGGACGTATGTTACCACATAACGGACATCTTTGCAACCCCCTTTTTGAAATTTTTATGAATAGACGCGCACCTTTCTGCTTTGCGGTGAAAAAAAGCACCCCGTGACGGGGTGCTTTTGCTTACTTTTGCAGGGTAAACGTCATCTGTACCGGGTTGTGATCGGAGTAGGCAAAGCCTGTATCCAAAACAGCGGCACTGTCCACGGCAACATTGGGGGTGACCAGGAAGCCATCCACGGTGAGGACATACTGGCCGTCGTGGTATGGACCGTCGGCGTTGCGGCAGGAGGGCACCGGATCGTTCTCGTCCAGTGGCGCCACCAGCTGCACGTCATAGCTGTCGAACACGCCCTCCGGTATGGGCTGCGCCCAGGAATATTCCTGGGCGGCCTCGCCGAAGTAGACGGAGGAGTCCCCCAGCAGGTCCTTGTTGAAGTCGCCGCCGGCCACGCACCAGCTGCCCTTTTCGTACTCCGCCTGCATATCCGCCAGCAACAGCGCCAGCTGCTCCGTGGCGATGGTACCGTCACTGGTGTAGGCAGAGAGGTGCAGGTCGTAGAGCACCAGCTCACCGCCGCCGGAGACGGGGACACGGCTGACAGAGTAGCAGCGGTCCAGGTCCAGAAGCTTCATAAAGCCGGACTCCACCGGCAGCTCCACGCGGTCAGCTGCGGTGATATTCGCCGGAGAGAAGGTCAGCAGGCCGGACCGGGAGGCTCCGTGGGGAGCGGTCAGGGGATACAGAAGATAGGGCGAGTCGTAATTCTGGCAGAAAACGCTGCTCTTGTTGAAGAGGGCGGCATACAGCGGCTCGCGCTCGTCCACATGGTAGGTACGGGTGGAGCCGATATCCACCTCCTGCAGCAGGCAGAAGTCGGCGTTCTGCTGCTTCAGGTACCCGGCGATAGCGTCCATGTTGGCCGTCAGGCGCTCTTTTGACCAGGCGCGTGATTCCGTGCCGCCGTCCATGAAAAAGCCGTAGTCGTCCTCGTAAGCGCCGAAACCGATGTTCCAGGAAACGACCGTATAGGCCGTATTCGTATCGACGGACCGGGCGGCATCGGTGGACTGCACCGGCGTCAGCATCTGGTCGCCGATACGGTGATAGTCGATAAACACATAGGCCACATAGCCGCCCGCCAGCAGCAACAGCGCCAGCAGAACGCAGAGAATAATCTTCACCCATTTTTTCACGGCACAGGCCCTCCTTGGTTTACTTTTTTCTGAATGTATAGTATACTCTTTTCAAACGTATTTGAAAAGAGGTATCCTGCTTGAAAAAGATCATTATTCGCTTCAACGCGCCGGTGATATTATCCTTCGCCCTGCTGAGCCTGATCGCCCTGCTGCTGGGCAACTGGACCAACGGTGCCGCCACGACGCAGTATTTCTCCGTGTACCGGTCCTCTCTGGCCGACCCTCTGACATACGTACGCTTTTTCGGCCATGTGCTGGGGCACTCCGGCTATGACCACTACATGGGCAATATGCTGCTCCTGCTGCTGGTGGGCCCCGGTCTGGAGGAGAAATACGGCAGCGGCACCATGGTGTGGATGATCGCGCTGACGGCGCTGGTCACCGGCCTGGTGAATTTTATCTTCTTTCCCCACACGGCGCTGCTGGGTGCCAGCGGCGTAGTGTTCATGATGATCGTGCTGTCCTCCTTTACGGCGGCGCGGAAGGGCGAGATCCCCGTGACGCTGATTCTGGTGGTCATCTTCTACCTGGGCGGTGAGATCATGGACGGACTGTTCAAGCAGGACAACGTCTCCCAGATCGCCCACATCGTAGGCGGCCTGTGCGGCCTGGTGTTCGGCTTTACCGTGCGGCGGGGACGGAGGTAACGGATGTACATAGCCATCGGCATTGCGGCGGCGCTGTTTGCCGCCGACCGGATATTGAAATATCTGTCCCGGACGGGGAAGCTGAAATGGGAGGGCCGGTATGTGCGCCTGACCCATCTGGAGAACCGGGGGTTCTTTCTGGGGCTGGGACAGAAGCACGAGAAGCTGCTGCGCTGGCTGCCGCTGGGCGTATGGCTGGCGGCGGCAGCGTGTCTGCTGCCGGAGCTGGGCAAGCGGGCCTTCGCGGCACAGCTGGGCATTCTGGCGGTGCTGCTGGGCGGCATCAGCAACCAATGGGACCGGCTGCGGCGGGGCAGCGTGACGGACTATCTGCAATTCCCCCACCGAAAGGCCAAAAAACGGGCGCTGGTGTGGAACCTGGCGGACTTCATGCTTATCGGCGGCGTGGTGCTGACCGTGGCCGGACTGGCGAAGGAGCTTATCAAGAAATAAAAAACCGGGCCATCGGCCCGGTTTTTTATTTCTCCTTGTAGTACAAACGGCAGTGGCAGTAGCCCTCGAAGTTCGGGTCGGCGATCTGGTCCTTGAACTCCTTGCACATACACCTGTTCTCCTCGGTGCGGGCCAGACGGCAGGGACAGTAGCCGCCGGTGCGTTTCAGGCCCTCGCGGATGGTTTTCACGATCTCGGGATCGTCATTGAGACGGACTTTCACAGAACAGCCTCCTTCCTCTCTGCGGTAAAAGGCCCGCGGCGCGGGCCTTTTATGTATTAACCGTGGGAATTGAACCAGTCCTCGCAGAACTTGGCGATGGACGGAACGATATCCTTGACAAAGCGCTTGGTGGTGTTGATGCACAGGTCGTAGGAACCCTTGTCGCCCCACTTGCTGTCGCTGTACATCTGGTGGTGCTGGGCACGGTTGCGGTCGATCTGCTTCATACGGGACTCGATCTCCCGGGGCGTCAGATGCTCACCCTGCGGGGCACGGCGCTGGCAGCGCTCGATCCTGGAGTCCTTATCCGCATAGACAAAGATGTTCAGCGGGTCGTAGTCCTTGAGGATAACATCGGCGGCCCGGCCCACGATGACGCAGTCGCCTTGCTTGGCGAAGTTCTCGATGATCTGGCGCTGGGCCACTGCCACGCGGATGGGCTGCTCCATGATCTGGAAGGGCTGCATACCAAAGCGGTGCCCGATGGTCAGCGGATAGGCGGCTTCGATGCTCTTTTCGCCCACGTTGGCCACATAGTCCTCGTTGAAGCCATTTTCCTTGGCGATCATCTCGATGATCTCGTGGTCGTAGCACGGAATGCCCAGGGCCTTGGCCAGACGCTTGCCCAGCTCACGGCCGCCGGAACCAAACTCACGGCTGATGGTAATGATTCTGCTCATAGTTAGGATACCTCCCTTATTGCTCAATATTCATAGCTGCTGCCGCCCACGAACTCGCGGACGATGGAATTCAGCGGCACATAAGGCGTGTGCAAAGGCGGGACGCTCTCCACCACCTCTACCAGGTCGGTGAGGTCGTGCTCCTGCATATACTCCGGCGTCAGTTCCTGCCGGAAATTGGGGATGTTGGCCAGGCACTTGGCCAGGATACAGGGCTCATAGTCGTGGAAGGAGTCAATGTGAATGGCGGCGTTGCTCTTAAAGGGCCGGATATAGTTGACCTCGCCGGCGTTGACGCTCTCGGCACGCTCGACCGTCTCTCGCAGGGAGTGGCCCCGGGTGTTGTAGTCCCGGATGAGCCGGCGGGCCACGCGCAGCTGCTCGGGACGAACCACGCGGTCCTTATTGGTGAGGATACGGGTGCGGGGCGCCACATAGATGCCGGTGGCCGCGCCGCGGATCTTATCGAAAATCAGGGGGTTGAGCATATGGATCCCCTCGGCAATGACAATGCAGTCCTTGTCGCCCTGCATGGGCTTATAGCCGCCGGTGGTGCCGGTCTTGAAATCGTACCAGGGAATATCCACCTGCTCGCCGTCCAGCAGACGGCCGATGCAGCTGACCAGCAGGTCCACGTTGACGCAGTAAGGGGACTCCCAGTCGGTAGCCTCCGGCGGGCGCTGGTCCAGGGGCAGGAAAAAGTTGTCCATGCTCAGCAGGCAGACCTTGACGCCCAGATTTTCCAGGTAGTCGCGCAGGCGCATGGCGGTGGTGGTCTTGCCGCTGCCGGAGGGGCCGGTCAGCGCCACGATGCGGCGCTCGCGCCCGGCGGACAGGATAGCCGACGCGGCGGAGGACACCTTGTCGTGGAATACCTCCTCGCAGCGCAGGACGAACTGCGTCTCGTTGTTCATGGCCTGGTTAATGGTCTCCAAATCGATGATACGCATAAAGCCTCTCCTTTCAAGAGGGGGTAATACTTTATCCCGTATTATAGCACGGTATGGCCGCCGCGTCAAAGGGGCAAAGGCGTAAAAACGCCGCAAAATATACACGCCCCTTTCCCCCGGCCTATGGCGCAATACTACCAAAAAACGCAGCAAAATACCGAAACTTTCATTGCAATTTGCCTGTATTTATGGTAGTATGATGTTAGGAATTTAACAATACTGCACAAACCCGCGTACTTCTGTGGCATAGCCGCCATTTCGGTCAGAAATGACGGCGGCGGGTAACACGAAAGGACGTGAGACTTGTTGGAGCACTCCCCCAAGATCATCGCCGTCGCCGGTAAGGGCGGCGTGGGCAAGACCTCCATCTCCGCCGCCTTTGTGCGGCTGCTGACTGAAGCGTACCCCGACAAGCGTATTCTGGCCATCGACGCCGACCCGGCGGTGGGACTGTCCACCGCGCTGGGCGTTGAGGTGAAAGAGACGCTGGACGACATCCGCAAGAGCATCGTGGCCTCGGTGGAGGACGGTGCGCCCCGGGAGGCCATCGAGCTGCTGAGTGAGGCACGATACCGCATTTTCGACACCATGGTGGAGCAGCAGCGGTTCTCGTTTCTCGCCATCGGCCGGCCGGAGACGGCGGGCTGCTACTGCAAGGTGAACGCCTATCTGAAGGAGGTCATCAACCTGCTGGCCAACGACTTTGACTACGTGGTCATCGACGGTGAGGCCGGCATCGAGCAGATCAACCGCCGGGTGATGGAGAAGGTGACGCATCTGGTGCTCATCACCGATCCCAGCCGCAAGGGTACACAGGTCATCGACACCATCAAGCGGGTGGCCGACGAGCTGGTGATGTACGACCGCTGCGGCGCTATCGTCAATCGGGTCACGGACCCGGCGCTGATTCCCTACATCCATATCAACGGCACGGAGATACTGGCCACCATCGGCAGCGACCCACAGCACGCCGCCAATGATATCCAGGGTCATAGTGTTTTTGATCTGCCGGAGGATACCCCTGTCATCCGCGGCGCACGCGAAGCCCTGACCAAGCTGGAGATCTTATAATTGAAATACATTAGGAGAGAGGTGTAATTCTTGAGAGACCTGAAGCATCTGATCTACTTCGAGAGCCTGCTGGAGAATGCCGACAATGATCTGGTGAAGCAGGCACAGGCGGAGGGGAAGCTGGCCATCGGCTATACCTGCTACCATATGCCTGAGCCGCTGCTGAACCTGCCCGGCTGCTTCTCCGTCCGGCTCCGCGCCCCCCGCACCGGTTCACTGGACATCGCTACCTACTATATGTCCAACTACACCTGTGAATATGCGCGCGCCCTGGTGGAGCGCGGCATGGAGGGCGGCTACCAGTTCCTGGACGCGCTGGCCGGCGTGGACGCCTGTTCCATGATGAACCGCGCCATGGAGCACTTTGAAATTCTGCAGATGAATGACAAGCCCAACTTCTTTGTCACCCACTGCGACATCCCCTACAAGATCACCGACTACACGCTGGACTCTTACGTCAAGCAGATGCGCCGCCGGGTGCTGGATCCCCTGACGGAAAAGTACGGCGTGGATACCTCAGATGCCGCTATCCGCCAGGCGGTGAAGGAGCACAACGAGGTCTGTTCCATCATCAGCGAGATCGGCGAGCTGCGCAAGGAGGAAAACCCGGTCATCACCGGCTATGAGTTCCACGTGCTGAACCTGGTGAGCTTTACCTGTCCCAAGTACCTGATCCTGCCTTACCTGCGAGAGACGCTGACGGAGCTGAAAAAGCGCAAGCCGGATCCCAAGCCCGCCTTCCGTGCCCGCGTGGCCATCGTGGGCAGCGAGATCGACGACCCTCAACTGACGAAGCTCATCGAGGGCTGCGGCGCACTGGTAGTGTCCGACCGATACTGCTTCGGCTCCACTCCCGGGCGGGAGATCATCGAGCTGAGGGATGGGGAGGAGGCCCTGCCCCAGATCTGTATGCACATCATGCAGCACTCCGAATGCGCCCGCTACATCGCCGATGAGAAGGTGCAGCAGCGCCGCGAGACGGCAGATCGCCTGGCACGGGAGTATCACGCTGACGGAATCATCTATGAGCAGATGAAATACTGCGACTACTGGGGCTTTGAGCGCGCGCTGGTGAGCCACATCATGCATGAGGAGTATGACTGGCCGGTGCTGAGCATCGACCGTCTGTACAACAACGGCAACTCCGGCCAGCTGCGGACCCGCGTGCAGGCCTTTGTGGAGTCGCTGGAGATCAAGAAGCTCCACAAGCAGAACGGAGGTGCCAACTGATGGCTGACAAGAAGAAATTTCCCAATCCCGAATTCTTCCGCGCCAAGACTGAGATGGACTGGAAGGCGCAGGCCGCCAACCTGAAGGAGTTTGGCTCCATCGCTCTCGATCTCATCAAGGAGACGGACTGGAAGGCCTTTGGCAGGAAACAGAAGGAGCATTTCCTTGACAATATGAACCGTGTAGCACGGGAGGCCAAGGCCGTTGCCGCCATGACCTGCGCGGAGCGCAAGGACCTGCTGCTCAACGGCGAAAAGCATCTGGGTGCCCTGTACCGTAAGGGTGACATGGCCACTGTCCGCCGGGAGTGGCGCGGCGTGGAGAGCACCCTCGTCGACTTCTCCGGCTGGCTGAAGGTCTGGGGCATGCTGCTGGCCACCTTCTCCAAGGATCTGATACCCGCCCTGAATACCACGTTCTGGTATCGCTGGATGATCTCCTATATGTGCTGCGTGAGCTTCATGGATAAGAACACCATGGGTCAACGGGGCAACGCCCTGAAAATGAGCCACCTGATGACCTACGACATTTTCCGCTATGTGGCGGAAAATCTGGTGTTCCTGGCCAAGTGCGATAAGAAGAACGGCAACAGCTCCGAGCTGAACAAGAAGGTCGTTCTGTTCGATGAGATGACCATGGGCCAGATCATGGCCGGCTTCCCCGACCTGCTGGGTATCCCCTATCAGCTGATGCCGGTGTTCCTGGTGTCCGAGATCGACCAGCTCACCTGCGTGCCCTACATCGACGCCGTGGAGTCCTTCGGCCTGCCGGCGGACTGCTGCCCGGTGCCGTCCTCCGAGTGCGGCGCGCTGGTCATCGATGCCCTGCCCCACATGGGCAAGTGCTTTATCTCCTCCTCCATGCCCTGCGACGGCTCCACTATGGCCTCCAGCTATATGTCCCGCCGCTTCCCCGACCTGCCCGTGTTCCACCTGTGCTTCCCGGTTCGGTATGAGGACGAGGAGACGGTGCAGATGGGCGCCGAGGATATCCGGGCGTGCATCAAGTTCATTGAGGAGCAGACCGGCGCCAAGTGGAGCTGGGACGCCTACTTCTCCGCCATGAAGCGCTTTAACGAGGAGACGCGGTATGAGCTGGAGAAATGGGAGGTCAACAAGACCGCCTATCCCCAGATCATCGGCCCCAGCTACGAGCTGTTCCGCAAGTGGAACTACGAAATGGACGGCGGTATCGACCCGCGCGTCATGAAGACCTGCCGCAAGGTCAACGACCTGCTGATGCAGTCCTACCAGCGCCGCGACGAGGCGTGGGTGGGCAAGATGCGCTACCGCGGCATCGTGTGGAGCTGCCCCGCCCACTACTACGCCAACTTCTCCAACTGGCTGGCCAACTGCTGGGGCATCAACATCCTGGTGGAGATGGAATCCCTGAACTTCACCAAGCCCCTGGAGACAGAGGACAAGGAGGAGGCACTGCGCGATCTGGCCCGGCTGTATGAGCGTATGGTCATGCGCCGTCACACCAACGGCGGCTACCAGAACGTGGTGGACGAGCTGTGGCGCCAGTGCGAGGCGTGGAACACCAACATCATCATCATGTACCAGAACGTGGCCTGCAAGAACATGGCCACCGTACAGGGCATCCTGGACGAGCAGGGCCGCGAGCGCGGCTATCACATGATCTGGATTGAGCATGACCTGATGGATCCCCGCACCGTCTCCCGCAAGACCATGCGCGACAAGGTCAACGAGTACATGCGCACGGTCATGCGCGCCGAGCCGATCGATCCCTCCCTCTGCGATTTCGACGACGAAAACTGCATGTAATATTCTCAACTACTACATATATAAAGGAGTTTACGACTATGAAATACTACGGCGGCTGTGATGTGGGTTCCACTTATACCAAGGCGGTCATTCTGGATGAGAACGGCAAGATCTGCGCCGACACCACCATCCGCAGCAAGATCAATTCCGAAGTCTCCGCAAAGCTGGCGATGGAGGAGGTTCTGAACAAGGTGGGCTTGAACTCCTCTGAGGAGCTGGGCTATCTGATCGGCACCGGCTACGGGCGCAACAAGGTCCCCTTCGCCGACGAGAATATCTCCGAGATCTCCTGTCACGCCATGGGCGTGCACGTCACCGACCCCAGTGTCAAGGCCATCATCGATATCGGCGGCCAGGACGTAAAGGGCATCTCCATCGACACGGACGGCACCGTGAAGAACTTTGCCATGAACGACAAGTGCGCCGCCGGCACCGGCCGGTTCTATGAGGCCATGGCCCGCAGCTTCGAGATGACGCTGCCCGAATTCTCCAACCTGTCCCTGACGGCCAAGAACGTTATCCCCATCACCGCGCAGTGCACCGTGTTCGCCGAGAGCGAGGTCATCACCCTGGTGGGCGAAGGCAAGCCCATGGACGAGATCGCCGCCGGCATCCAGATGGCCGTGGCCAAGCGCTGCTTCGTCATGAGCAAGAAGGCCGGCGCCACCGACGCCATCACACTGACCGGCGGCTGCGCCAAAAATGCCGGTTTGAAGCAGGCCATCGAGCACGTGCTGAAGCTGAAGGTCATCGACCTGAAGACCGATCCCCAGCTGATGGGCGCGCTGGGCGCCGCCGAGTACGCGCGGCAGAAGGGCATGGCCCGCGCCTGAATACCTCTTGCCATTTAAGGAGGCTACGATATGTGTAAGGTTTTCAAATTTCTCTTTAAGCTCATCCGTATTCTGGCGGTGGCCGTGGGCGCACTGTTCGTCGTGTACTTCTGGAACCTGGACCAGAAGCTGCTGGGCTGGGCCTATGTGCAGGTCAACAAGATCTTTGACCGCAAGAAAGTGGATATCAAGTTCTGATGGAGCTGTATAATCCGATCATACGGGAGGTGGAGGCGCTTGCCGGCGCCTCCACGCCCAAGCGGTACGCCTATGACCCAGCGGACGCCTGGGAGGACACCGGGGCTTTCGAGCTGGTCATGCTGCGGGACGCCGCCTATGAGCTGGGCGGCAGCGGCAAAAGCGCGGTGAATTTCACCTGTGTGACCTCCTCTTCCAATCTGGTACCCGGGGACGAGATCGTGGTCTGCGGCCCGGACCTGGACGAGCTGAACGGCGACAGCCACTATGCCCGCATCGCTCTGCTGCGGGTCGGCGATATCGAGTCCGATGACGAGGACGACACGGAGCAGGCCTTCCGGGCCATCCAGGACATGGACTTTGTGAAGTACCATGTGTTCCCCAAGGGCTATATGATCCGCACCAGCTCGGAATCCAGCCGGGAACAGGTGCGTATCAGCCGGGAGGCGGTGCAGAAGGGCATGACGTTCCGCCGCATCGGCGCGGACTTTATCCGGCAGTATAAGCAGAACCGCAACATTCTGGCGGTGAAGCTGCTGTTTATCACCGCGCCGGAGGCGGACTACGCGGCGTTAACCAGGGACGCCAAGACTGTCAAGGACATAACCATGAGCCTGACGAAGATCCTGGAGGGAATGCCTACCGACTGCGGCTCCTGCAACCTGAAGGCCATCTGCGACGAGGTGGAGGGTATGCGCGAGCTGCACTTCGGCAAGGAGCATCACACCACGGAGTGAGCCCTCTCCCCTATCCACAGGCAAAAGAACGGCCCACAGGGCCGTTCTTTTTTGTTCGTGTACCGAAAGGCCGTCCATCGAAGGACGGCCTTTTGCACAAAAGGATACCCGCCGGAGGGCGGGTATCCTTTTCTTCTTTTCAAATGCGGCGGTCACGCTGCTGGCTGTTGTAGTGCTTTTGCAGGAGAGGATAAATGACCTTGTAGATCAGCTTGTTCTCCAGATTGAGATAATAGATGGTGAACGTGCCCGCAAACAGCAGCGCTGCCGTGATGAGCAGGCTTTTCAGCAATTTAGCTGCGAATTTCATATGGTTCCCTCCTTACCAGGCCAGACTGTCATCGAAGTCCACCAGCGTGGGGTCCAGCGGTGTCTCGTTCAGTACGACGGTCATGTATTTGTTGACGGTGTTCCGCATATCCCGCCGGGAGATGGTACGGCAGTCCTCCAGGTCGTGCTCCAGGAATATGAAGTGGAAGCCCAGGTCGCGGGCCTGCTCCTCCATGAGAGCGTGGACGCCGTTCATGCCCTTACAGGCCACATTGTCATTGAAGATGACCATGTCGCAGTTGAACTTGCTGGCCCACTCCCACACAGCGTTGACGTTGTCCCAACCGCCCACGGCATGGTGGCGCATGACGCCCTTTTCGGAGAAGAGGGCCAGGTCCTGAATGGCCTGTTCCGGGTCGGTGGTGGAGATCATGTTGTGACCCATGGTGGAGTCCATATTCAGCACGATATTGATGCCCCAGCAGTTCTGGACCCAGGTGGGGAAATCGGTGTAATACACCGCAGAGGGCCCCCACAGGAATGCCCGGTGGCGGGTAGTACCGCCGAAAGGCTCATGCTTCCGTTCGTAGGCCTCCAGCATGAGCTTCAGCACCTTGCGGTCGTTTTTAGTGAACTGGTCCTCCTGGCCGTTGACAGAGGCCCAGGAGTATAACCGATACAGACTCTCGGCAATGCCGCAGAGGGCGGAGTAAGGCGTCTTGAACAGCTCCCATTTCTCCAGCTCGATGCGGTTCTGCTCGTTCATGTGCTCAGCGCGGGCGAACAGGGCCTCCCAGTCGTACTTGACGCCGTAGTTCTCCTGAATAAAGGCGATGGCATCCCGGAGGACCTGGGTGGAATAGGGGTGCGCGCCGGGCTCGTTGTGGATCATGGCCATGGTAACGGGGAAATCCGGCAGACCAAAGCGGCGGCGCTGGAACATGGAGGTGGCCTCGCTGGCGTTGCAGGGCATATTGGTGGTCAGAACGGCGCGGCCCACAATGGGGAAATCGTCGTCGATGGCAACGCCGGTCTCCGCCGAGCAGCGGGAGCAGACGTCAGCGGCCAGGCCGAAGGACTCGGCCACATCGATGTAGTAGGGCTCCAGGTGTTGGTCGATGTCACAGATGATGAACTCCGGCAGTGTTTGGATGGGGATGGGGATCAGGCCAGGGAAGCCAGTCATAAACAGGGGCGGCATGACCTCGTCCATGGGAACGATGTTGTCGCTGTCCCTTCCGCCGCCCAGACGCTTGTCGTTGGCCAGGACCAGGGCGATCTTTTTCGTGAGGCTGCTGACGATACAGTGCATATTCATGTGGGCGATCTTCAGCTCGTCCTCCCGGTAGCCCTCAAACAGCCGGTCAATAAAGGCGAACGTGCCGAGGTAAGAGCCCATCCAGCGGTATTCCCAAAAGCCCTTGAGGATCGGCACCGGGGCGGAGGCCACCATTTTGCCCATGGCCAGCAGGTTGTTCAGCCAGGCGGTGTAGTCCACAAAGGTATCCTTCACACCGCGCCACTCCCGGTGGCGGGCGATACCGGTCTTATCCTCATAGCGGCTGCGAAGACCGCCCTTGCCGTTAGCTGCCTGCCACTTGGGGTCAAAGCGTTCCAGCTTTTTATCGATCACGCCGATGACGGCATTTGTCCACTGCTTCAGTACCATGGTCACACCTCCTTATGGCCCAGCTTTTTGATCTCCAGACTCTCGACAAAGGCCTGGAAGCGGGTACGCAGCTGACCGACGCTGCCCAGGGCGTACTCCTTCTCGATGGTGCAGCAGGGGATGCCCATCTCCTGCTGAAGCACGTGGCTGGCCAGCACCTTTTCATAGCTCCAGAACTCGCAGAACTTCATGCTCTCATAGATGATCCCGTCGGCGCCGTAGTCCTCCGCCAGACGGCGCAGCTCACTGTGCCGCTGGTCGATCTTGGCGCCGTCCATAAACCGGACGCACTGGTTGTGGTGCAGATAGTGCCGACATACCGCGTCGAAAGCCGTCTCGCCGCCGTGGATCTCGATCTCCTCCCGGCCGGGGAAGGTGCCGAAGCAATAGCGATCTGCCACCACCATGGCACCGCAGCTCTCCAGCAGCTTGGTAAATTCCGGGTCGTCGATCTCGCTTCCGGCCAGCACGACACGGGCACGGAAGGGGAATTCCGCCTCCGGCCGGCGTGTTTTCAGCTCCGCCAGCGTCTCCTCCAAATACGGCAAAATCAGGTCATGGGGACAGACCTGACTCACCAGGATGATGACGTGGTATTCATAGCCGGTGATGACCGGGTTTTCCGCCTTACGGAGGTCGCCGATCTCCGTGATGACCCGACAGAGACGGTTGTGCTTTTCGATGGCGGCACGAATCGCATCGTCGGAGGTGTCCACGCCGAAGCTGTCGCGCAGGGCGTCCAGTACCTTTGCTTTCAGCTGTGCCTTGTAGTAATCCAGGCTGGTCCTGTCGCCTTTCATGGGTGGGTCGATGATGGTGGTGATGAAGCGGTCGTTCTTCACCGGCTTCAGCAGGGCGAAATGCTCCTCCATGCGCTCCATGGCGGCGCAGCCCTCCGCACCGAACAGAGCGTTCAGATAGTTGAAGCCGCCCTCGATGGCCCGTTCCAGGATACAGCGGACATAGGGACAGTTGCGGTTTGTCATGTAGTAGGACGCGATCTCTGCGGTGCCGCTGTTGGGGGCCCGAAGGCGGCTGGAAAAGCAGCCTGGCAAATTCAGCAGCACTTCGGGTATATAGTAGCAGTTATATCCCAGAGCCAGCTGGCCCTCCGCCGCGGCGCGCTGGACCAACTCGTTGTTGGCCTGCTGCAAAAGGTCCTCAAACCAGATCAGGTGCTTCAAGTCTTTCATGGGCAAAACTCCTTCTCAATGGGGACTTCTCCCCGGATTTGGGTCGTGGGTCTTGCTGGTTCACACACTATTTATAGTTTAGCATTTTTCAACTATTTTTGCAACTATTTGCGCCGTATTTTTTGTCGTTTTGGAAAAAGAATGACCGCCTCACGGCGGTCATTCTTTTTCTGATGATCTACTGCCACAGGGAGCAGAGCAGGTCGGTGTAGGCGGTGGGATCGTCGATGGGCAGACCGGCGATCAGCTGTGCCTGGTTGTAGAAGACCTGGGCGAACTTTTTGGCTTTCTCCGGGTCGGTGAGCCGGGTCTTTTCGAAGGTCAGGAAGGCGGGGTGATCCACGTTGATCTCAAGAATACGCTTGGCCTTGAGCCCCAGCTCCGGCTGGGCAGCCGTGAAGTACTTTTCCATCTCGAAGGTAACGCCCTCACCACTGGAAAGGCAGACCGGGTGGGTCTTCAGGCGAGTGGAGGCCTTGACCTCACTCACCTGACCGCCCAGGGCCTCCTTGATAAAGGCAAAGGCCTCCTTGTACTGCTGCTCGTCCTGTTCCTGCTTCTCGCTCTCGCCGGGCAGGTCCAGATCGCCGTCGGTGGCGGAGCGGAAGGGCTTATCCTTATAGGACCGCAGAATATCGGGCAGAAACTCGTCGGCTTTGTCGGTAAAGTAGAGTATCTCCATGCCGCGGTCCTTCAGCAGTTCCGTCTGGGGAATGTGGTCCACAGCGTCCACCGTGTCGCCGGAGGCAAAGTAGATGTACTTCTGGCCCTCCTGCATACGGGAGACGTACTCGTCCAGCGTCACCAGCTTTTTCTCGGTGGAGGAATAGAACAGCATCAGATCCTGAAGCATATCCTTCTTCTCGCCGTAGTTGTCCATGGCGCTGAGCTTGATCTGGCGGCCGAAGGACTGCCAGAAGGACTCATACTTCTCGCGTTCGTCCCGCAGCAGACGCTCCAGCTCGGCCTTGACCTTTTTTTCCAGGTTGGCGCCGATGAGCTTCAGCTGGCGGTCGTGCTGCAAAAGCTCACGGGAGATATTCAGGTTCAGATCCGGGGACTCCACCACACCGCGGACAAAGTTGAAGCACTCGGGCAGCAGTTCCTTGCACTTGTCCATGATCATCACGCCAGCGGAGTACAGCTGCAGCCCGCCCTCGAACTCCTCGGAGTAGTAGCGCAGGGGCGCCTTCTCTGGTATAAACAGCAGAGCCTTATAGGTCACGGCGCCCTCGGCAGAGACGGTGATGACACTCAACGGCGGCTGGCTATCCGCAAAGCGCTGCTGATAGAACTCGTCGTACTCCTCCTTCTTGACATCGGCCTTCTTCCGCTGCCACAGGGGCACCATGCTGTTCAGCGTCTCCCACTCGAACTTCTCCTCGTACTCGGGGTTCTCCTGGGTGCTGCCCTCCTTCAGCTCCGGGTGCGGCATGAGCATCCGGATGGGGAAACGGATATAGTCGGAATATTTTTTCACCAGCTTGTACAGGGGATACTCACGCAGATACTGGCTGTATTCGTCCTTTTCCTCCTCGGTGTCGGGCTTGATGTGCATGATGATATCGGTACCCACCATCGCCTTGTCACAGGGTTCAATGGTATAACCGTCCACGCCGGTGGACTGCCACTTCCAGGCCTGGTCCTCGCCGTATTTCTTCGTAATGACGGTGATCTCGTCGGCCACCATGAAAGCGGAGTAGAAGCCCACGCCGAACTGGCCGATGATGTCGGTATCGGCGCTCTCGTCACCCGCCACCTCCTGGCGGAATTTCAGGCTGCCGGAGGAGGCGATGACGCCCAGGTTGTTCTCCAGCTCCTCCTGACTCATGCCGATGCCGTTGTCGCTGACTGTCAGCAGACGGTGCTCCTTATCAATGGACAGCTTGATCTCAAACTGATCCCGGTTCAAGCCCACCTTGTCGTCCGTCAGGCTCAGGTAGCACAGCTTGTCGATAGCGTCGGAGGCGTTAGAGATGATCTCCCGCAGGAATATCTCCTTGTGGGTGTAGATGGAATTGATCATCAGGTCCAGCAGGCGCTTGCTCTCCGCCTTGAATGCCTTTTTCTTCATACTTGCTCAGATCTCCTTTGCTCTCCCCCGCCCTTCCCTGCGCGGTGCGTGGAAATGCGGGGCTTTGTTTAAGGGAGATGCGCCCTGGCGCATCTCCCTGTGGTATACGCGTTTCGCTTACGCGAATTTTTTGCGGCTGATGAGCCAGCCCACGCAGGACAGCAGCGCCACCGCGCCGGACACGATCATCACGACCTTGCACACCGGCGGAATGAACTTCTGTACCTTTTTGCCCACGCCGCAGGCCGCCTTGCCCAGCAGTCCCTTCACAGCCCTGCCCACGGCGGACACCGCCGCGCCGGCAGCCTGCAATACGATGTGCGCCAGCTTCTTCGCCAGCTTTGCAGCAGTGGCCAGCGTCTTTTTGGCGATACCGCCCGCCATGTGTAAAAACTTCCTCATGGTCAGCCCTCCTTCGTTTTATACCAGTCGATGATCGGTGTCAGGTTCTCCGCGCTGACGGCGCTGGCACCCTTGGTCGCCATGTCGTAGGTCAGCTGCCGGGCGGGGCTGAGACTGGTCTTCCCCGCCAGCGTTTTGCGGATCTCTTTGCACTTCAGCTGCATGATCCATTTGTAGGGACCGTGAAGCTTGTTGATATCGAAGCCGCCCTGCAGGGTGAATACCGGCACCTCCGCCGGAATGCCCATCTTGGCCCGGACCTTCTCGGCTCCGGCCTGACTGGCGGGACCCATGCCCACGGCGCAGACGGCGCGGATATCAAATTCTTTAGCCGCTTTCGCATATCCCTGGACCTTGCCGGCCATGAGCCAGCCCAGGTAAATGACCGCCCTGCCCGGATGGGGATCGGCGCCCCACTTGGCGTCGGTCACGGGCAGATCCAGCGCGGCGCCCAGCAGGCGGGCGTACTGCGCCGTGTAGCCGGAATTGGATGTGTAGACGATGCCGGAAATCATAGTCTTCCTCCCTCTCTGTCACTCACGTTTAGCCGCTGTCAATGCCGCAGGGCGGTATTCAGACATTCTGCCGCCGGTGTCCGGAGCGCTACCGCATAAAGCGGTCGATGGCATCGTTCAGCGCCTGGATGGCCTCCTGGTCACCGGCCTCCACCGCATCCACGATGCAGTGGCTGATGTGATCCTTGAGAATGGCGCGGCCCGTGCCGTTCAGCGCGGAGATCACCGCGCTGAGCTGCACCAGCACCTCGGCGCAGTCCTCGCCGCGCTCCACCATCTTCCGCACGGCATCCAGATGGCCCTGTGCCCGGCTCAGCCGGTTCAGCACGGCTTTGGTCTGGGCATGGGAATGGTGGTGGCCGTGGCTGTGCTCATAGACCCGGCCGTTCTCGTCCACATGGGTGTGGGTATGGTTGTGTTCGCTCAAGGGTATCGCCTCACTTGTTATACTCGTATCGGGGCTTGTCCATATCGTACTTCTGCTTCAGCGGATCGCGGTCCTCCCTGCCGCACGGACCGCGCAGCATTATCCAGTAAAATTATACATAATTGCAGAAAATTTGTCAATGAAATTGTGTTGTTTGCACAGATTTCGGACACTTTCAGGAGATATGTCTGTTATCGTCGGTTTTTTGACGATTTGGGGAGGAAAATTGACTTTTCAGCGCCGCCGTGGTAGAATGAGCACAGAAAAAAACGGAGGTGCGGATATGTGTACTATTGACGAGAAAGCGGCCGTACATTCGGCCGATCATGCCGGTGCAGACGCGCCGCACACACACGCCCATACCCATGAGCATGGGCACGATCACGGACATACGCATGAGCACCACTCGCCGGAGGAGACGGTGGCGCTGCTGGCGTACATGGTGACGCATAACCAGCACCACGCCGAGGAACTGCACGAGCTGGCCCACAGCGTGGAGGGCGAGGCCGCGCAGCTGCTGCACGAGGCCGTGGTGGACCTGACCGTGGGCAACGAGAAGCTGGCGGAGGCCCTGCGGATCCTGAAAGGGGAGGAATAAACGATGTGTCTTTCCACAGTATGGACGGCGGAACGGCAGCCGGTGTGCAAAAACGTGGCGTCCGTGACACAGAAGGACGGGCAGCTGGTGTTCACCGATATCATGGGCATCCCCACGGTGGTAAATGGGCAGATCGAGAAGATCGACCTGATGGAGAACGAGATCATTATCAAGAAAGCGACCGCCTGATGGCGGCCGCTTTTCTGTCTGCCGGTGAAGCAAAAAAGAAAGCCCTTACGGGCTTTCTTTTTTATTTGCTCTTAGTGACGCTTTTTAGCGGTCCACGCCATACCGGTCACGGACAGCACCGCCGTCACCGCGTAGATACCCACGCCCGCGTCAAAGGTCTTGGGAGAGCCCTTGGTGGTGGTAGACGTGGTGGTATCGCTGGTGGAGGGGTAGTAGTAATAGGAGTTGGCGGACCAGACCGCGGTGAGAACGTATGCATCGCTCACGGGCGGAATGATCTCACCGTTGCTTGCTGTTGGGATATTGTATTGGCTGGTGTAGGTCTTCCCTTCTGCATCTTTCCATCCCTTGAAGGTATAGCCGGACTTGCTCAGGGTGGGCAAATTCACGCTGGCTGCACTTGTACGCAGCGTAGTGACAACCGTATCTCCGTCCTTCAGGATGACATCATGATCGCTCCCCTGTGCGGGTGTCTCCTTCAGATTTTTAATCTCACCATTTGCACCAGCCGCAGCAACCGCAGAGTTGATATCTCTGTGGTAGGTAAATTCACCACCGTTGACCGCTTCATAATTCAACCCAGAGACAACATAGCCGCTGACGCTGTTGGAGAACGTGCCGCCGGAGATGACTTCTTTGTTCTCCATAGTTCTTAAATCAACCGCACCGCCATTCGTGCTATTGCCTTCAAATGTTCCATTTTCAATTTTGAGTGTGGCATAGCTTTCATCTGCGACAGTACCACCCCCGGAAGCCTTGTTCGGAATCCCCTCGCAGATGGCATTTCCATTTTGGGACACAAACTTTCCGTTCTTTATGGTAACATCCAGCTTATTCGCGTAGCCCTTGTTGCTTGTCATGCTTAATGCCGCGCCGGTTAATACCGCGCTGTTGCCGTCATCGCTGCCCGGGACAGCGTACGCTCCGTTAGCTGTATACGTTCCGCCGTCAATAACAAATGTACCGGACTTCACAGACAGCGCCGTGCCTCCCGTAATGGTTGTATCTTTCAGTGTCCACTCGGCGTAACCGGCCGCATATATTCCCGCTTTCGTGTTATCCGCCCCGATAACCGCGCCCGTCAGGTCAACCTTGGTTACGCTACCGGTCGTCTTATTGCACCGGCCATTTGTATAAATCGCGCCGTTCGTCGAACCAAAGAAGTTGATCTCCACGCCATAATATCTTTCATTTTCCGGTTTATCGGCTATCCCTGTTTCAATCGGGGACTGCATCACCGCATAGCCGTACGCCGTATTTGTGCAGGTAACTATGATTCCTTTTTTGACTGTAATCACGCTATACCCCGCGCCCTGATCTGTTGCTGCGCCTACCGCCTTGAGCGCATACGGACTGCTTGTCGTGTAAGTGCCAGTTCCCGACAGCGTCAGGCTGCCGTGATCTACCTCAATATAGGAGCTGCTGTTGATATTCTTTCCGTTCATATCGATGGTGATAGAGCGGCCATCGGATATCTTGATGACCTCGGACGGTGTCACATCCACCATCAGCTTGATGGTATCGCCGTCCTGCGCGGCGTCGATTGCGGCTTTCAGGCCAGCGGCATCGGAGAGCTCCGTCTCCGCGGCGAAGGCCACGGTGCAGAGGGACAGCGCCATGACCAGCGCCAGTATGGTTGCCAACAATTTTTTCATCGTTTCTACCCCGATTTCTTTAGATTTCCGCAGGGACCATCGTTTTAAACTCGTTAAAACGCAAATGCAGAGGTACCTCTGCCACCCTGTCGGTTGGTTTCATTATAACAAAGATTTCCTATTTGGCAAGGGTTTTTTGAATAATTCTGGCATGGAAAATGAAAAATGACCGGGATACCCGGTCATTTTTCATTTTATCTGCGGACGACCTCGCGGCCGTCGGACCAGACGGAGACGATGTTGTGGCGGTGGGTCATGTAGATGGCGCGCTCAAAGCGTTCCTCCACGTTCAGGGGATGGGCGGCCTCGGGGAAGTCGCCGTCGTCGATGACCACGGCGTGGAGCTTATCTCCCACGGCGAAGCCCTCCCCTGCCCCGAAATACTTGTGGCCGGAGGTGGTGCCCAGATAGTAGCCCTCGCCCACCGTCAGGAAGT
>OLWH01000025.1_pt1 | contig 95391 bp, 79 predicted proteins | sample 1673381 | NCBI WGS metagenome assembly OLWH01 (sample SAMEA103958110, study PRJEB25191) | human gut metagenome | reverse complement strand
TGCGAGGATCGACCTCGCAGGAGCGCTTTTTTGTTTCAGGTGTCGGGAGAGCTGTGTTTATTCGCCGATGTCATCCAGCGACAGTACCTGCTCATAAGAATCTGCACCGGAGATAGAGCCGATGGGCAAGACCACGTGGAGCTTTCCGTCACCGTCAGCGTATGTGCGGACGTCCATGCTGATGTTCTCATCGGACAGCGTCCAATCGCGGCGTTCCGTCAGGAACTCATCCGTATCACCGCCCGCAATTGCTCCATACTGTGTGTCGAACTTTACAGCGGCAGCGCGGCGTACCGCCTCCAGAAAGACTGTCTCATCCACATCCAGTGCCTTCAGCAAGCCCGCTGTGGTGAGCTGCTGGCCGCTGACGATGTCATACAGATAGACATTGTATTCGTTCACATCGGCATCCCATCCGCAGGAGACGACCAGCGACAGGATATTCTCATACTGATATGACTCCCATGCCACATAGAAACAGGATAGGCTGACCTTATCTGAGACATCTTCAAGCACGCCATTCACGATAGGGGTGTACGCATCGGAGATGGCCTTGTTGATGGCCTCCGCGCCCTGTGTGTCCGCCTCGATTTGGGGCACGCGGTAGGCATAATGGCCGCTGTTGCCCACGCCGTCGGTATAGTCGAAATCCTCGTTATACAGTTCCGTGATTTGAGGCGCTTCATAAGACGTATCGGGCGTTTCGGCCTGATGGTCGTTCTGTTCGTTGTTCTTATTGTTGTCTGCCTCGTTGGGTGTCGTGCCGCAGGCGGCCAGCGTAAAAAGCATTGCTGCGGCCAGCAGCATGGTCAAAATCTTTTTCATTCGAATATCCCCCTTACTTCCACGAGAACCGGCCCACAACGGCCTCCGTGTACTGGTCGTCTGTGATAGCCGTATACCGTTCCCCGTCATACCAGTCGGTAAAGCCGTTGTCCGTCTGATAAATTTCGCCGGTCTCCGTGTCCATCACACGCTCGAAGCCCATGGTGGCGTCGCTCTGCTTCTGGCTGATGATGTCCTGACTGGTGTTCCGGCTTTCCCACGAGGACATGATGGCATCCTGCATCTCATTGGCGGACTGGCTCAACTGCTGGGATTGCCGCATCGCCGCGTCGCTCTGCGCCATGGCGGAGGAGGTGTAGCTGCCGGAATAGTCCAGGCTGCCCAAGCTCCGTGTCAGAATGTCCTCCCAATTCTGGAACATTCCCTTTTCAGCGGAGACGATGGTGGTGCTGTACGCCATGTAATACCCGCCAAGGCCGGGGATGGGAAAGGGAACAAGCTCTGCGGAGCACATACCCTCCGCCTCGATGCCGTCCTGCGTGAACTCCGCACGCAGCACGCCGGCTGTTCCGCCCAAAGAGCCGGTCGCGTCAAAGGTCTCCGTCACCGTGAAATTCTCATACTGTGGGAGGTGGAGGTCGCGGTAAAACGGTTCTTCCGCCACCGCCGCCACATACTGCGGCAGCACATCGAAGTAGCCCTTCACGGATTCCTCCGCCATCACAGGATACGCCGCGTAAGCCGCATTCCAGTAGGTGTAATTCTGTTTCAGGAAATCATCCACAAACAGCGGCTCTGCCTTCAGGATATACAAAATTTGATTTACGCTGCACGCGGGGTCGTATGCCCGCAAAGCGTGATACATACCCGCGTTGGACGTGGCCGCCTCCACCATCCAGCCCTCCGGAACGCTCATAGAGAAATCCGCGCAGCTATACGGCACAAGCTCCAGCCCGGACGCCATGGGCGTAATGACGAATTCTTCCGTCTGCTGTGTGTTTCCGCCGTAGTCCTGTGTGTCATCTCCGCCGCTTTTACTGCCGCAGCCGCACAGCAGTGTTATGGTAAAGGCTAAAATGATACAGATAATTCTCCTCATAAGTCCCCCTCCTTGCCAATTATGCTCCAAGTATAGCACAAGTTCTGCCCCACCGCAACGTGTTCTGCGATGCGCCCTGTCCAAAAACGATCATGCGTATATTTTCTTGGCGAAGATGCGCGGCAAATAGCAACTCCCTGCCAAAGAAATGCAAGAATGGCAGCAGTGAAACGGTGCTATACTGCACGAGCCGAGACATACTGCGCAGATGCGTTCTCTAAGATTTTACGGTGCTCGTGTTGTGAACTTTACGTTGGCCTCCTACTTCTGTTGCTCCAATTTCGAGCTTTAACCGTTCCTGCTCCGCCTCATAATCAGCTGTCATTTTCTTATACTATACCGATAAACATACGGTTTCCGTAACGCGCATACGATGGACTATTCTCAAAGAGGAGGTCTGTTTATGCCAACCGTTCAGCAAGTACCCACTCCGGCGATCACCGTCACCCGCAATTTCCTTGGTCAACAGACGGCAGAGGCGCTGGTGGTGGAATTGATCCGCGCCCACACACAGGCGGCTTAATGGCTGCGGGCAGTCTACGGAAAGGAGGGGACTTATGGAGAAGCGATTACTGCCTACTGCGCTGTACTGTCGCCTGTCCCGGGAGGACGGCGACCGCATGGAGAGTGATTCCATCGGCAACCAGCGGAAGCTGCTGGAGGCGTATATCGAAAATCATCCTGAGTTGGTAATGGCGGAATGCTATGCCGACGACGGCTATACCGGCACGAATTTCCAGCGCCCCGCCTTTCAACGGATGCTGCGGGACATAGGGAACGGGCGCATCCGCTGTGTGCTGGTAAAGGACCTGTCCCGTTTCGGCCGTGACTACATCGAAACAGGCCGCTATCTGGAGCGTTGGCTGCCGGAGCACGGTGTGCGGTTCATCGCTGTCACGGACAATATCGACAGCGACCGCGGCGCCTACGACATGATGATGCCGCTGAAGAATCTGTTTAACACCCAGTATGCACGCGACATCTCCCAAAAGGTCAAAAGCTCCCTCCACGCCAAGCAGCAGCGGGGCGAGTTCATCGGGGCCTTCGCCAGCTACGGGTACTGTAAGGACCCGCAGAATCATAACCGTCTGGTCATCGACCCGCCTGCGGCGGAGGTGGTGCGGCGCATCTTTACCCTGTTCGAAAACGGAATGGGAAAGATTCGCATTGCCAAACAGCTGAATGAAGAAGGTATTTCCTGCCCCAGTGAGTACAAACGGCTCACCGGCGAAAAATACCGCAACAACCACCGGCTGGAAACCACCACCTACTGGACATACGCTACCATCCACCGTATCCTGCAAAATGAGATATACATCGGGAATATGGAGCAGGGACGGGACGACCGCCTTCAGATGCACGGGAAAGCCAAGCGGAAGGAGCGCTCCCAGTGGACGGTAGTATCCGGCACCCACCAGCCCATCATCGAAAAGGGCCAGTGGCAGCGGGTGCAGGCTCTGCTGAACGCTAACGCCCGTACGCCGGATTTTCTGCAGAACGTCAGCCCCTTTGCGGGCTTTCTCAAGTGCGGCGATTGTGGACGGGCCATGGTCAAGACCACCTGGGGCGGTAAGACATTCTACACCTGCGGCTCGTATAAGCGCTACGGCGCGTCCGTGTGCAGCAAGCACTATATCGCCCACGATGTGGTGGCGAAGGTGGTTCTGGATGATTTGAACCGGCTCATTGCCGGCATGGAAAACCTCCGCCAGTTGGCACAGCAGGGCGCGGCGCAGCGCCCGCGCTCCGGCACCGACCAACCCCAAAAGCTGGAAGCTGCATTGCAGCGCATTCAGCGCCGCCGCCAGAGCGCCTACGAGGACTATCAGGACGCGCTTATCTCCAAGGAGGACTTCCTCCGCTACCGCGCTGATTATGACGCACAGGAACAGGCGCTGCAGGCCCAACTGGACAAGCTGCGCGACTCGGTACAGGATGAGCCGCTGTCCTTGCCCTGGGTAAAGGAATTGCTGGCGTCGGGGCAGCTGGCGGAGCTGGATCGCCCCACAGTCGCCGCCGCCATCCGGGAAATTCGCGTCTACGAGGGGAACCGTATAGAGATCGACTATCTGCTCCCGGAGGGCTGCCGCGCTCTGCTGGAGGGGTGAGTGTACCCCAGCATACTGCTGACGATTTCCACGTCTACACTGTTTTATAGAAAAGACGTCCTGTTTTCCAGCGAAAACAGGACGTCTTTTGCTTTTTATCAGCTATGCGGGGCGGGCTGCGTTTCATCCGGGATAAACAGGGTCTGAAAGCGATTATCGAGCACATGGACGGCTCCGACGCCGGATAGGCTTTGTGCGGCACGATCTGCCGCCGCGCGAAAGCCCTCGGTATCATCCTCCTCAAAGGGGAGGTGATACAGCGCGATCTGGTCAGCGTGCAGCTGCTCCCGCAGAAAATCCCGTCCGCGCTGCAGCGTGGCCCAAGGGAAGTTCAGCAGCGCAAGGCGCAGATGCCGCCCGTTCACCACGGGAAGCAGCTCCGGAGAGGCCACGGCGCAGTCACCGGGAAGCAGTATGCTGTCCCTTCCGCAGGTGATTGTGAGTCCGTAATGCGGCACACCGGCGAAAGCCATGCCGTCGTGGGTCAGTCGGTAAAAGTGCAGCGCCACCCCTTCGATGGATGCGGCGGCCGCCCTCCCCGACAGAAGCTCCTGCTCCGGAAAGTCCTTCTGAGGCAGAAACAACCGTGCCTTCGGCCAGCGGCGGCAGGCCTCCGCCGTCAAATGCGCCGCATAGTGATCTGGATGACAGTGCGTATACACAATGGCATCCGGCGACTGAAAGGCGGCTTCGGACCACAGCCGCTGGAGCAGATGACTGTCCAGCGTGGAAAACCCCGGCACACGCGTATCGTGGAGCACGTCTATCCAGATGCGGACGCCGCCCAGCTCCACGGAAACGCCTGCATTTGCGCTCAGCGTAACACGGATCGCCATTCTGCGCGCCGTCAGTTCTTTGTGTGGATGGCACGCTTTTCCGCGTTCAGCGCGGCTTCGCGCATGGTCTCCGTGACAGTGGGGTGAGAGTGGATGGTGTCGATGAGCTCATCCAACGTCATCTCACCACCGATGGCCAGCGCACCCTCAGCGATAAGGTCGGTCGCGCGGGGCCCGATGATATGCATGCCCAGGATCTCGCCATACTCCGCACCGGCGATGATCTTGACAAGGCCCTCGCCGCCATTGAGGATCAGTGCCTTGCCGTTGGCGCTCATAGGGAATTTGCCCACCTTGTAGGCAATGCCCTGCGCCTTACACTGCTCCTCGGTCAGGCCCACAGAGGCGGCTTCCGGCTCCATATAAACGCAGGTGGGGTTGGTCTTTTCGCAATAGTGCGCCTCATGGCCGCAGATATTTTCTGCCGCCACCTCGCCCATGGCGGAGGCGGTATGCGCCAGCTGTGCATGGCCAAACACGCAGTCACCGATGGCGTATACGCCGGGGACGTTGGTCTCCATCTTGTCGTTGACCAGAATACGACCCTTATCGTTGTCGATCTTGCCGGCGGCCAGATCCAGCTCCGCTGTATTGGCCCTGCGGCCGATGGCCACCAGCACCTTCTCCGCCTCGAAGCTGACGGTGTTGCCGGTCTTATCCTTGCAGACCACCTTCGCGCCCACGGGGCTGTCCTCCACAGACTGCACGGGGCACTCCAGATGGAACTCCATGCCCATCTTCTTCATGTGCGCCACGCCGATCTTGGTCAGATCGCCGTCCAGCATAGGCAGCATGTGATCCATGGCCTCCACCACGGTGATCTTCGTGCCGAAGGCCGCGTAGGCGCAGGCCAGCTCCAGCCCGATGACGCCGCCGCCTATGACCACCATGGTCGCGGGCAGCTTGTCCAGCGACAGCGCGCCGGTGGAGTCGATGCAGTTGGGGTTCTCCTTCAAACCGGGGATAGGCGGCTGAGCGTTGACAGAGCCGGTGGCCACGATGATGGCATCTGCGGTCATGCGCTCTCTGCTGCCATCGGCCTTGGTGACCTCCAGCTGCTTCGCGCCGGTGAATCTGGCGGTGCCGTCCACCTTCTTGACCTTGTTCAGCTTCAGAAGGCTGGCCACGCCGTTGGTCAACTGCTTGCTGATGGCGTTCTTGTGGGCGATGACCTGGGGAAAGTTGATGGTTACCCGCTCCACCTCCACACCAATATCCTTGCCCTGCGTCCTGATCTGCTCCACCAGCTCGGCGGAGTGCAGCAGGCACTTGGTGGGGATGCAGCCTACGTTCAGGCAGGTGCCGCCCAGATATTGCTTTTCAATAATGGTCACGTCCGCGCCCAGTTGTGCGGCACGGATGGCCGCCACATATCCGCCGGGGCCACCGCCGATAACGATGATCTTCTTCATACCGCACCTCGCATCAAAGCAGGATCTCTACGGGCGATTGCAGCAGGTCGCGCAGCGCCATACCGAAGCGCGCCTCCACAGCGCCGTCCATGGCACGATGATCGAAGGTGCAGCAAAGACGCATGACCTGATGCTTTGAAATGGTCCCATCCGCCTCCATGACCAGCTCATCCTCCACCGCCGTGACGCCGAGGATAGCGGCATCCGGCTGGTTGACGATGGGCGTGAACATCTCGATGCCGAACATCCCCAGATTGGATACCGTGAAGGTGGAACCCTTGTAATCATCAGGCGTAAGGCCGCCGTCCTTGGCACGGGCCGCCAGATCCTTGGCACAGGCCGCCAATGCATCCAGACTCAGCTTGTCGGCATCACGGATCACAGGAACGATCAGTCCCGTGTCCAGCGCAACAGCCATGCCCAGATTGACGTGAGCGCGGTGAATGATCTGGCTGCCGTCAAAGCTGACCAGCATCTCAGGATGCGCTGCCAGACACTTTGCCGTTGCCTTGAGGATCAGGTCATTGACAGAGTACTTCTTTCCCGTCTTTTCCCGCAGTTCTCTGCGGAACTGCATCAGCGCCGTCACGTCCACCTTGGTGACCTGCGTTACGGGAGGGATCTCCGTGTGGGACTGCTGCATACGCTGGGCCACGACCTTCCGCATACCGGAGAGCTTCTCCACTGTGTCGCCGTCCATCTGCTCCGCCGCAGCAGCGGTAGGAGCCGGTGCAGCAGCGGCGGGAGCGGGGGCGGCGGGCGCTGTCGGGACCTGCGCGGCGTAGGCGCGGACGTCATCCGCACGGATACGTCCGCTGGTACCGCCAGGTGTTACCTGCGACAGGTCAACGCCCAGCTTGGCGGCGATCCTGCGGGCCAGCGGGGATGCCTTGACACGACCGCCGGACATCTGACCGACGGCGGCAGGCACAGGCTCCACAGTGGCAGGAGCCGTATCGGCGGAAGCGGGCGCCGTTGTGCCGCTGCCGTCGGGAAGGGCCTCGCCGGGCTGGCCGATATACGCCATCAGCCCCTGCACGGGGATATCCTCTCCCTCCTGCGCGACGATCTTCAGCAGCACACCGTCCACCTCGCTGACCACGTCGTTGGTCAGCTTTTCTGTCTCAATGCTGGCCAGCACATCGCCGGCCTTGACGGTATCTCCCTCGGCCTTGAGCCACTGAGCGACCGTACCAGTCTCCATGGAAACGCCGAACTGCGGCATTCTGATCTCAGTTGCCATATGTGCCTCCTTATTCTTTTAGCAGAGCGGCTGCCTCGGCGGCGATGCGCTCGGGATTGGGATAGATCTCGTCCTCCAGCTCGGCGCAGAAGGGCACAGAGGAGTTCAGTGCCGCCACACGGCGCACAGGTGCGTCCAGTTGATCGAACAGCTCCTCCATGATCTGAGCGGACAGCTCCGCGCCGAAGCCGCAGCGCTTGACATCCTCCTCGGCGATAAGTACACGGTGGGTCTTGCTGACAGAGTCACGGATGGTATCCCAATCCAGCGGGACGAGGCTCCGAAGGTCAATGACCTCCGCGCTCACACCGTCGGCAGCCAGCTTTTCCGCGGCCTCCAGGGAGAAGTTGACCTGGCGGGCCCACGTAAGGACGGTCAGATCAGTGCCTTCACGGCGGATATTGGCGCTGCCCAGCGGGATCGGCACAACATCGTCCGGCATTTCCACCTTCTGCGGGTAGAGGAGCTTGTGCTCCAGAAATACCACGGGGTCATCATCGCGGATAGCGGTCATGAGCAGGCCCTTGGCATCAGCCGGCGTAGAGGGGCACACCAGCTTCAGGCCGGGAATATGGGCAAACAGCGCTTCCATGTTCTGGGAATGTTGCGCCGCGCCGCGGCGTCCGGTGCCCATGGGCGCGCGGATCACCATGGGGATCTTGACCTGTCCGCCGGTCATATAGTGCAGCTTTGCCGCCTGGTTCATCACGGGGTCCAGGCAGACGGAGATAAAATCATTGTACATCAGCTCGATGATGGGGCGCTTGCCGCGCATGGCCGCGCCCACGCCGATGCCGGTGAAGCCCCATTCGCTGATAGGGGTGGCGATAATGCGGTCGGGACCGTACTTGTCCAGCAGGCCGATACACGAGCCGAAGGGACCGCCCAGCTCCCCGATATCCTCGCCCAGAACGATCACGTTTTCATCACGGAGCATTTCCTCGTCGATCGCCTCGCGGATGGCAGCGATCATAGTAGTCTTACGGCTCATCGAACAACACTCCTTTCGTTGTCACAGGCATAGTTGTATTTCAGCACATCGGCAGGATCGGGCAACGGGGACTCCAGCGCAAACTGATACGCTTTTTCCATACGCGCCTCCACCGCCGCCTCCACGGCATCCATCTCCGCCTGTGTGGCAGCGCCCTCCGCCAGCAGGTATGCCTTGAATTTGTTGATCACATCGTTTTCATGAGCCGCCGCGTTATACGCCTCGGACATATACTTGCCCGGGTCTCCCACATAATGGCCGGTGTAGCGATAGACATCGCACTCCAGCAGCACCGGCCCCTTGCCGCTGCGGGCATGGGCCACAGCCTTCTGCATCGCCTCATAGACGGCCAGCACATCTGTGCCGTCCACCACATCACCTTCGATGCCGTAGCCCTGAGCGCGCTGGGCCAGCGTGGAGGTGGCGCAGGTGGTGTGGATGTTGGTCGACACGGCGTACTGGTTGTTTTCAATGAAATAAACAATGGGCAGCTTCCAGACGGCCGCCATGTTGATGCACTCGTGGAAGCAGCCCTGATTGGTGGCGCCGTCGCCGAAGAATGCCACGGATACCGCGCCGTCCCGATTGATTTTGGATGCCAACGCCGAGCCTGTGGCCAGAGGAATGCCGCCGCCGACGATGCCGTTGGCGCCCAGCAGACCGCTTTCCACCTTTGTGACGTGCATGGAACCGCCGCGGCCATGGCAGAAACCGCTTTCCTTACCGTAAAGCTCCGCCAGCGTATGCTCCACATCATCGCTCTTCATGACGCAGTGGCCGTGGCCGCGGTGGCTGGCTGTGATATAATCCGTGGATTCCAGCGCCATATTGGCGCCCACAACGGCGCCCTCCTCACCCAGGCAGACGTGGATGTTTCCCTTGATCTCACCCTTGAGGCCGCCCTCCATGGCGCGCTGCTCAAATTTGCGGACCTTCCAAAGGTTTTCCAGGACCTTCAGAAGAAATTCCTTTTCATAGGTTGCCATTCCATAACCTCCTAAGATCTACTTTTGATTAGAACAGGTCGATGACCGCTGCTACATCCTCGTTGCCGCGACCCATATCCGCCAGCTTCTCCAGCAGCAAAGTGGACAAATCGCAGGCGGGGATATCGGCTCCCAGAGCGCGTGCCATCTCCTGCGCGTTGTGCTGGTCCTTCAGGTGGATCAGCACGCGGGAGGATGCTGTGTAATCTCCGCTGATCATCTTGCTACCCTTCATCGTCAGAACGGGACTGGCGGCTGCGCCGCCGGACAACGCCTCCATGAGCCGTGTCAGGTCTACGCCGGCCCGGCGCGCAAGGCCGAACGCTTCGGCGATCAGTGTGATCTCACCGCCAACGATCAGGTTGTTGATCAGCTTGGCAGCATAGCCGCTGCCCAAAGGCCCCATGTACGTCACATGGGCGGCAAAGCAGGTCAGCAGCGGCATAATCCGTGTCACAGCCGCCTCGCTGCCGCCGCACATGGCGCTCAGCGTGCCCTTCTCGGCGCCGTCTACGCCGCCGCTGACGGGGCAGTCGATCAGCTCGACGCCCCGCGCAGCGGCCGGCGCAGCGCAGCGTTGTATGACCGCGGGCACTGAGGAGCTGGTGTCCACGACCACGGCGCCGCTCCGGCAATGCTGAACGGCTGCCTCCAGATTTGCCTGTACCAGCTCATTGCTGGGCAGGCTGAGAAAAATCACATCGCTTTTTTCCAGCAGCGCTGCGCTGTCCGGCTCAGGCGTTCCGCCGGCCGCCGCCAGCTTTTCCAGTGCGGCAGGCACAATGTCAAAGCCGTACACGGGGCAGCCGCTTTTCTCCAGCAGCCGCCGCGCCATGGGAAGTCCCATGTTTCCAAGGCCGATAAATCCAATGTTCATGATCATTCCTCCCACAAATGCAGGTTCCTTTTCCACACAGGCAAACCGCACCTTGCTTACTTCAGCATATCAATGAGCTGCTGGTAATCCGTGTACTTGTCATACACCTTGAGAGCCTTGCTGCGGAATAGCTCCGCGTTCTCCGGCGTCATCTCGTAGACCTCGATGCCGTAGTCATCGACCCATCTCTGCAGCGCCGCCTCGCACTCGTCGCGGGTATACTGCACCTGATAGGCGCAGGCCTCCTTGGCACACTCGTCCACAATGGCCTTCAGCTCATCGGAAAGGCTGTTGTACAGGTCGCCGTTGATGACCATGAACATGATGCCATAGTTGGCCGTCCACGCGGTCACATAGTTCTGCACCTCCTGAATGGAGCTGGCATCGGCAACGGCGATGGGGTTCTCCTGCCCGTCATACAGCTTGGTCTGCAGGCCGGTGTAGACCTCAGCCCAGCCGGCAGTGGTGTAGTCCACGCCCCAGCTCTCATAGGTGGCGATCAGGATGGGAGCGCCGCCGATACGCAGCTTCAGATCGTACAGATCGTCAGGAGTCTTGACAGGGTGCTTGCGGTTGGTGAGGTAGCGGAAGCCGTTTTCGCCAATGCCCAGGCACTTGACGTTGTACTTATCCTCCATAGCCTTCATCAGGTACTTGCCGCCCTCGCCATTGATGAGCTTGCTGTCCACATCGTCATAGCTGTCAAAGAGGAAGGGCAGGTTGGGGATGTTGAACACGGTGTCAAAGTTGCCCCAAATGCCATCGGCCTGGAACGTCACATCGATGGTGCCGTCCATACAGGCCTGCACAGAGTCCGCCGTACTGCCGTTGGTCAGCTGGTCGGAGCAGTAGATGTCCAGCTTCACAGCGCCGTTGGTCTTCTCCTGCAGCAGCTCGCTGAACTTCTCCAGACCGACGTCAAAGTTGGAGCCCTCGGCGCCGGAGGTAGCGGCGGTCCATGTCATCTTGGGGAAGCTGGAATCGCCGCCGCCGTTGCTGTCGCCGTCCGCAGCAGGGGTTTTGCCGCTATCACCGCAGGCAACGAGGCTCAGCGCCATGACAAGCGCCAAAATGAGGGCCAGAAATCTTTTTGCTTTCATAAGTAGTTCCTCCTAAAATAAATCATTTTGATATGGTGCATGCTTGGGCGGGGGCCGCCTGCCTGCGTACAGGCAGGCGGCAAGGGGGGGAGAGAAAGTCAAGCGCCGATCAGGCACGTGGTAACTTGCGGGACATAGGTGACCAGCAGCAACACCAGCACAGCCGCCGCGATCATGGGCAGGCACGCCTTGGCCACGCCCTCCACACCGACACGGTGACCGGGGATACGCAGACTGGAGGCGACAAACAGGTTCGTGCCGACCGGCGGCGTGAACTGGCCGATGGCCAGGTTGACCGTGCAGATCATGCCGAATTGAATGGGGTCAATGCCGAACTCCCGCGCGACAGGATACATGATGGGAACGAAAATGTACATATTGGAGTTCGCATCCATAAAGCAGCCGGCGATCAGCAGCACGATGTTGATGATGACCAGGAAGCCGCCCTTGCCGCAGTTCTCCAGCAGAGCCTGGACGCTGGTGGAAATGCCATAGCGCGTGCAGGCGTAGGAGAAGATCGTTGCGCCGCCGATGATGAGCATCAATCCGCCGGTGCTCTTGGCCGTATCATAAAGAAGCTCCACGATATCCTTCCACTTCAGCTTCTTATAGATGACGGTACCGACGAACAGGCCGTACACCGCAGCCACGGCCGCCGCCTCCGTAGCGGAGAAAACGCCGCCATAGATGCCGCCCAGAATGATGACGGGCATCAGCAGCCCCCAGAAGGCGCTCTTGAAGGTGCGCCACACCTCGCGCCAGCCCTTCCAGGGGTGGGCGGGCTTCAGGTGGTGCTTGTGGGCATAGATCTGCACCACGATAATCATGGCAACGCCCATAATGACGCCGGGGAGAATACCGGCCACAAAGATGTCGCCCACAGAAACGCCGGTGAGGGACGCATAGATCACAAACGAAATACTGGGCGGGATAATGACCGCAATAGAGGAAGCGGCAGCCACCACGCCATGTGCGAAGGGGTCGGAGAATTTCTCACGCTCGATCATGGCGGGGATCAGGATAACGCCCAGAGCTGCCACGGTGGCCGCGCCGGAGCCGGAGATGGCGCCGAAGAAGCAGGCCACCACAACGCAGACCATTGCGATGCCGCCGCGCAGGTGCCCCAGCAGCGCGTCAATGAAGGCGATCAGTCTGTCGGAGATCCCGGCCTTCGCCATGATGTTGCCGGACAGGACGAAGAAGGGAACGGCCAGCAGAAGATACTTGCCGATGCCGCCATAGATCTGGCCGGCGATAACATTGATGCCCGTCCCATTATACAGGATGGCCAACAGCGAGGACATACCCAGAGACAGCGCGATCGGTGCGCCCAGAAACAGCAGGATCACAAAAACACCCAGCATAATGGCATACGTCATGCAGCATCGCCTCCCTTCGTCATGTCTGCGCTCTTCAACTCTTTCAGCTCAGCGATCCCGTCCAGGATGCGTTCCACCGTGTGGATCACCATCAGGAACGCGCCCAGCGGGATAAATGCGTTGTAGATCCAGTCAGGCACAGCCAGCGCCGTGGTGACCTGTCCGCTGGCGATCTTTACCGCGCAGCGATCCCAACCGCTGATGAAAATGATCACACCGAAGACGATCAGGCAGATGTTGGTGATGATCTCAATGATCAGCTGTGCACGGCGGCTCATCTTGCCGGTGAAGATCGTCATATTGATGAGGCCGCCCTCTTCACCGGCGCACAGTGCGGCACCGACCATGTAGGCCAGCACCAGCAGCGCTACCACGATTTCCTCGGACCACGAGAAGTTCACATCCGCCTTAAAGATATAGCGGCAGACAACGTTCACCGCTGTTAGCGCCACGCCGATGGCAAGCGCAACAACGATGATCCACTTCTCCGCCACGGCCAGACCTCTCGCCACCCGTTTGTAGGGATTCTTCTTCATTCCATGGACCACCTCTCTCATAGTCATTTTTTTCAATTTCTCTTTGACGTATCGTCTGCGCAGAGGGATAGACCTGCGTCCGGCATGCCCGGCCCTCTGTACTTTGCATATGTATCTCATACGCTGATCATTTTCAATAAACAATTCTTTCCCAGCTCGTGATACCGCCGTGTCTTGGCAAAGTTTTAACGGCTTCGCAAGTTTTGTTCATACCGAAAAAAATCGTTTAGCATCGAATCGCCGAACATCCGTGCAAAAAACTGTGCAATTCACCGATCCAACGCAGGAGCAAAGCCGGTCTTTTTTCGTAAACTGCTTAAAAAAGTGCAAAAAGACGGGGCATGCAGGGGAAATGTGCACTTTAGATAGGACATCCTATTTTGCGAAAGCAGGTGCGGTTTGCTCCTTGCGGAAATGCACATTTTTTGATATGATTCATTTACCATCGATTACCATATTACGTTCTTTGTCAAGGCGTCTGCTGCAAGTGGCGGAGGTGATTTTTAAGTGGCGCGGAAAGAACTGAGCGATGCGCTGAGGCATGAATTCTTCCGGTCGGGAAGCGTTCTGCGCAGCACCTTCTTTACCATACTGTCCCTGTTGCTGGCCGTTATGCTGCTCTTTCAGATCTGGCTTTACCATAATGCCTACCAGAGGCTGCTCGGCAGTGCACGCGAGAGCGGCGAGGCCTTTCTCACCTTGGCGGCAAAGCTGTCCGATGAAAATTTCGGCAGGCTCTGCGATGCGGCGAAACAGCTGACGTGGAATGATGAGGTTCTGTACGCAGCACTGTTTCCAGACACGCAGGATCGGCCCCGGAACTTCCGGATCGTCACCGAGCTGAAGTCTTTCGCAGCTGACACACGCTACGTCACCGACGTTATTCTGCTGTGCAACCATGATGGCTCCGCCTATTCCTCCGGCGGTGACGTAGGCCTGCTGGCAGAGCTTCCCACGGCAGAAGACTTTTCCGCGCAGGCCCTGGGGCCTGCCGGCGCCTCCAGCGCCGCGCTGGTCCGCACGGCATCCGGCACACTGTGCCTGCGGTATCCGTTTATTCCCTGCTCCTATGGATATCTGGGTGAGCTGCTGCTTTATCTGGATGCCGAAGCGCTTTTTTCCTCGTTGTGCAGCAGAGTGGAGCCGCTGGCTGTCTATGCGCCGGACGGTTCCCTGTTGTACAGCAATCTGGATACACCGCTGAAGGCCGGCAGCAGCAACACGCTGGTGGGGATGTCTGCCGCCACAGGACTCACCTTCTGCCACAGCTATACCACGGTGACGCTCCCTCTTGGCGAATATCTGGCATCGAATCATCTGCTGCTCGTGATGGTGATCCTGTTGGCTGTGCTGGTGCTGGCGGCCCTGCTGGTGGCATGGCTGTTCTACCGTCCTCTGCGGAAAACGCTGCAAACACTGCGCAGCAGCGATGAAGCCCTGCCGAAAAACGAGTCTGTCAGCGACTGGGACCTGCTCAACCGCAGTGTTCTCGCCCTTAGCCGCGACACGGTGCAGTTCCGCAAGATCATACAGATCATTTCCCCGTATGTGCTGCGTCAGCTGCTGTGCGAGCTGGTGGACGGTGCGGAGCTGGACGCAGATTCTGTCCGCCAGACACTCGCAAGCCTTCCCGACACGCTGCCGTGCGAAGGGACATTTCTGCTGTTCGTCACGTCCAACCGCGTCACAGGCGTGCTGAATCCGGCAGCCATTGAGCATACCATCAAAAACCTGCAAAATATTCACTTTCCCCGCTGGAGGCTGTATTCCTTTTCCTATCGATACAGCATCCTGACCATTGCCTGTTTACAGAACAAACAGGCGATTGCTGACGGTGAGGCAGAGGATTTGACGCGCGCCATCCATATTTTTACGCGCAGTCTCCCCAACAGCGTGGTCTTCTGTAGCCCGCGGTTCTCCGATCTGCTGCAGATCCACAGCGTGTACCAGGCGCTCCTGTCCGATTCACAGACCAGCGCTGCCCGGCAGGTCTCCCGCGCGGATCTTGAAAAGCGCATCCGCAGTACGGTTGGCGCCATAACGGAGCACTCGGAGGAGGCGGCGTCCACCACGCTGCGTCACCTGCTGTCTACCATCCGGCAGGCGGAGCTGCCCGATCAGGACACGCTGGACTGCTGTCAGATGCTGGCCAGCGAGCTGCAGGAGCTGAATCGCACCTATCGCGGAAAGCTGGGCGCCTTTGCGCCGGAGGGCGATCCGCTCACAGATGCGTACTACGAGCAGCTATGTGCCTATCTGCGCGCGGCGGTACAGGAGATCTTTACCAATCTGGACAATCGTCAGCGCAGATACCTGCTGGCCGCCAAGAAATACGTGGGGGAGCACTACATGGACAGCAGCCTGTCCCTTGACGGCGTTGCCGCCCAGTTGGGCATCAGTCCGTCGTATCTCAGCCGTATTTTCAGTGAGATCGATGGAAAGAGATTCACGCAGTATCTCAGCGACCTTCGCATCGAAAAAGCAAAGCTGCTGCTGGCGGATGACAGCAGGCTGGTACGCGACATCGGTCAGGATGTAGGTTTCCTGACCATCCAGAACTTCATGCGGGTATTTAAGGCCAAAACCGGCGTGACCCCCAGCGAATACCGATCGACGCTGCCGAAAAACAGCTGAGCGATACATCGATCCTGAAACACACATCATAGAACAAAGGAGCCTATTGCCATGACACAGCCGAGACTCTCTTATCTGAACCTCTACACCACCGATCCTGCGTGGAATCTGGCGGCGGAGCAGTATGTGTTTGACGCGCTCCCTCGGGACCGCACCTATTTCATGCTGTGGCAAAATGACAACGCCATCATTATCGGCAAGCACCAAAACGCCGCCGCCGAGATCGACCAGCAATTCGTCCGCGAAAACGGTGTGCGAGTGGTACGACGGCTGTCCGGCGGCGGTGCGGTGTACCACGACATGGGAAACCTGAACTTCACGTTTATCGCCGATGCCGGCAGTATGGAGTCCATCAACTTCAAGCTGTTCTGTCAGCCGGTGGTGGCTGCGCTGGCGGCTCTGGGTGTTCAGGCTGAGGTCAACGGGCGGAACGACATGACCATCAACGGGCAGAAATTCTCCGGCAACTCCCAGTATCTGAAGGAGGGACGGGTCATGCACCACGGTACCATCATGTTCGACTCTGATCTGGACCGGGTGGCGCAGGCCCTTCATGTGGACCAGGAAAAGATCTCCGCCAAGGGCGTGGTCTCCGTCCGAAGCCGCGTCACCACCGTGCGGCAGCATATGCCCCATCCCGTGGAGCTGGAGGAATTCCGCCGCGTGCTGCTGGACAGCATTCTGGCGCAGCAGCCCGGCGAGGAGTATGTCTTTACTGAGGAGGACAAATCGCAGATCGCTCGGCTGCGGGAGCAGCGGTACGCCACATGGGAATGGAACTATGGCCAGTCCCGGGAATGCGAGATGACCAGACAGAAGCGCTTCCCCGCCTGCGGCGGTGTGGAGGCGCATCTGTCCACCGACCGCGGCGTCATCCGGCATATTGCGTTCACCGGCGACTTTTTCAGCGTGGTGGAGCCGGAGGTGCTGGCAGAAAAGCTGGTGGGCGTGCGGCTGGAGGAGCAGAACCTCCGCGATGCGCTGGCGCAGGAGGATGCGGGCCGTTATTTCAGCGGGCTGAAGAATGAGGAACTGATCGAGCTTCTGCTGTCATAAAGTGCCGCTCACTGCGATCAGCGGTTTGCCCCCCCGACAAGATGGTTTTCGTTTTGGAGCTGCGCCGCAGGTCGATTCAGAGCTTTCGTTATGCGTACGGTGTGGGAGCTTTCGCGGCAATTTCTGAAAGACTATTCCGTCAGTTCCGGCACCAGATTTCTTAATTGCTTGGCGGTTCAGTCCCTGTATTCTCCTCGTTATCTTTATGGAGGAGGTTATGTTGTGAAACCCCTTACGCCGCAACGGCTTCAAGTCCTTGCCGATAGGGTTCCCTCGACTGGAAGGATTATGACGCGGACACCATCTGCCGGCGGGTGACCTCCAAGGTACAGCCGGCAGCATCGTGCTGTTCCACAACGCCGCCCTCCACACATCGGAGGCGCTGCCCGCTATCCTCACCTGCCTCATCAACGACGGCTACACCGTCCTCCCCATCTCCCAGCTCATCCTCCCCCCCCGCCCTGCACCATCGACCACGCCGGCCGACAGTTTCCGGCGGAGCAGGTTACAGACTCTCTCACGCCATAAATTATGTAAACCAGAAATACGCCTGTTTATACACTTTTCGCCGCGCCTTGTCTTCTTTTATGTAACCACTTACCCCGCTTGCGCTTCGTCCGCTGACGGTTGCAGAGGAATGGCTGCCGCGCTCTGCTGGAGGGGTGAGCGTATGGTTCTCCGTGTAGAGCAAAGCAAAAAAGCGAATATCACATATTGAAGCGTCACCGTATCAACAAGCAGGATATTTTTGATCGTGTGGTGAAATTCATTATCGAGAACGTAGGCAAGACATTCTCTGCTAATTCGATTTCTACATTTCTGAAAAGCGAGCACCGCAAGGTCTCGGTGGAGAGCATCTACAACTATCTGCGCTGGCTGGAGCAGGCGTTCATCGTCTATCCCTGCGAACGCTACGATTTGCAAGGAAAAAGCATCCTGAAAACGCAGGAGAAGTATTATCTTGCGGATGTGTCGCTGAAATACGCCCTTCTGGGCTATAACCGCAAAATGCTGGACGGGGCCATGGAAAACATCGTGTTTCTGGAGTTGAAGCGGCGAGGGTACGATGTGTATATCGGCAAGAATGATACCAAAGAGATCGACTTCGTGGCCACTCGTCGCGACGAGCGGATCTATGTGCAGGTTTGCGTCCAGCTGCCGGCGGACTCTGACCGCGAGGTGGGCAACCTCATGGAGATCAAAGACCATTACCCCAAATACGTTGTCACCCTGAATGACATGGATGTAGGGATTGAAAACGGCATTAGAATTGTGCATCTTCAGGATTTCCTGCTGGCCGAAACGTGGTGAGCAGCAGTTCTCCGTGAACTGCCGCACTTTTGCATCACCGTGGGGCAACGAGGACACCCAGACGCTTATCGACATTCTGGCGCGGTATGGTGTCAAGACCACCTTCTTTGTTGTGGGAGATTGGGCGGAGAAGTACCCGGAGTCCGTCAAAGCCCTGCACGACGCGGGCCACGAGGTGATGAGCCACTCCAATCACCACGACCATTACAACAGTCTGTCCACTCAGCAGATCATTGACGATGTCACCGCCAGCAACGAGCGGATCAGTGCTGTTACCGGCGTGACCCCCACGCTGATCCGTTGTCCCTACGGGGAGTACGACGACCACGTCATCGCCGCCATACGCTCCATGGGTATGGAACCTATCCAGTGGGATGTGGAGCAACCGGAAATGACTTAAAGCCGTTGTGCTGCAAGCCTCTTCGGGGTTGGCAGTAGTGCGCATCAGCCAAAAAATTGACCTGTAATCAGGGAGTTTCGGGGCCGATTCAGGCGCGGGAGAGGTCAAATTTGAGGGGCTGTGTGCAAAGTGCCGATGAGCTGTCCTCCGGCGAGGTGCGGATGACGCAGGAAACTATCTCTACCAATTTGCGAATACATTCACTTCAAGAAAGCTCCTCTGAAACCTGATGTTGATTTCATCACTTTTGAGCCGCACGATTTCGATCTTGGATTTTTCAACGCCAATGACGGCATTTTCTCTTGCATTTCTGGAAACACTTCTGTATACTGATATAAACTGATACTATTTAATATCAACAGTAGGTGCTATATGGACGCTGTGTTGTTTACCAAAATGCTGTCGGATAAAAGTGTGCTGGACTTGAAGAAGCTGGGTTACAAATATCCGCAGGCGGATATGGGGGAGTTTGTGTCGCTGCTGAAAAGCGGCTTCTACCATCCGCTGCCGCTGAAGGACTTTTCCGGGCAGGCCCTTGTCTATCTGAATAGTGTCGCGCAGGTGCATCTCTCTGCCGCCAGAATCCTGCTGACGCCGCAGAGCAGCACGCAGCTTTACGGCGCGAAGGCCATGGAGGAGGAGATCATCTCCACCTTCACCATCGAGCAGGTGGATTTCTCCCGCGACAGTGTCCGCAAGATCCTGTCCGGCTTTGCTCCGGCAGATGAAAGCGAGAACCGTATTTATGGCATGAAGAAGGGGCTGGAATTCATCAGCGATCCCGCCAACAGGATCAACGAATCATCCATCCACCATCTGTATGAGACTGCCATCGGTGCCTATCTGCCGGAGGAAGACCGTCTGCACCCCGGCAGCTTCTATCGGCACGACAGCGTGTACGTTGTCGGCTCCAAGGTGGAGCATACCGGCCTGCCGTGGCAGCAGCTGCCGGAGCGCATGGGAGAGCTGGTGCGCTTCATTCACGAGGAGTCCGACAGCAATGACCTGCTGAAAGCCGCCCTGATCCACTTCTATATTGCCTATCTGCACCCCTACTTTGATGGCAACGGCAGAATGGCACGGCTGATGCACCTGTGGTATTTGGTGCAGCAGGGGTATTCCTCCGCTCTGTTCGTGCCGCTGTCTGAGTACGTCAACAAGAGCCGCAAGGGGTACTACGATGCCTACACGTTGGCGGAGGAGAATGCCCACATCAGCGGCGTACTGGATGTAACGCCGTTCTTAGTGTATTTCATTGAGAATGTGTATCACAAGCTGAATGGAGTGCTCCCTGCCCGCCGGACGACCGAGGCGTTTCAGGCTGCATTGTCGCAGGGGCAGGTTACGGAGAAAGAAAAGGACCTGTGGGGTTTCGTCCTCTCCGCATACGGGGAAACCGAATTCTCCACCAAACAGTTGGAAAAGGACTTCGGCAACGCCGCCTACGCCACCATCCGCAGCTTTGTGCTGAAGTTTGAGCAGTTGGGTCTGCTGACCTCAACACGGTACGGAAACCGCTTGAAGTATAGGGTGCAGGCGTGACGGCGCTGAACATTCATGTAAAAATCTGCAAATTTATATGAAACTTTCGCGCTAATTTACACGAATTTTTTTGGAAACATTACACAATGTGACACGAACCATGTTTGACGGACAAAGGAGGCCATCGACAAATAGCCGATGGCCTCCTCTGTTCAGTGCGTTTTCATGTACTTTTCCAGCATCTGATACGTTCTCAGACTGTTGAACATCATCTCCCTGCACATCTGCCGATGCGTTTCCCGCCGTTCCTCCTCGGAGGGCTCGGGAATGCCCAACTCAGCAAAGACCTCCTCCGCAGAGAAAAAGTGTTTTGCCCGTTCCTCCGGCGGGAGCTTATCCAGTTCCTCTGCTTCGCGGAAAGAGTCATAGAGCTTCTGCCGTTCTGCGTCCACTGCCTTTTCGTCAAAGCCAAAGAAGGTCATCTCATACAGCACCGCCGCGCAAAAGGCGGCCATGCCTACCTCCTGTGCGTTGGCGATGTTGACCTCGTAACCCAGCACCTCGCGCCATGGCGACAGTTCAAATGCGTAGCCCTGAGGTAGTTGAATGGCGCGGGCGGCCTGCTCGGTCTCATCCATGGTCAACTCGTCAATGCCTTTCACCGCAAGAATGTCCAGCAGCGGCGCAAGTTCGGCGGGGAGTTCGCTCTTACAATACAGGTTGGCATCCAGAAACTCCTTGTCCTCGTACATGTGATAAACGCCCAGGAGCATATAATCGGTGGCCTCAGGCTTCATGCCACGCAGGGTATCAATGAGTGCCGTGATGCGGCGGATGCCCTTGTCACGCTTGGCGGGTTCAACATCCAGGCGGTCAAGCAGCGCGGCGGCAATGTCCGCCGCAGACTGACTCAGGATCAGTTCTTTTATGTTCATACGTCATCTTTCTTTGGAAAAGCGTGCAATCATTGCACACTTTTCCTGATGAAAAACCGGAGGTCTATAACCGTACTTCGACCTCCGGGGGAAAAGTTTTCTCGCGGCTTCCGCAGCCAGTTATAGCAACGACCCGAAACATTGAACACGGGCCACATAACCCAATAACAAATAGAATAACCTGCCTCCGCAGCAACATTGAACACGGTCGGAGGTCACTACTTGTAATTTTAAAACGGCACGGACAGCGCGACGGAACGGTTTTTACTCCGCCAGCTCAAATGTGTCCCGCTGGTTCACGGCATCCAGTGCCAGCTGTGCACGGGACAGCTCATCGGCGACCTTTTCGTAATCGGCTTCCACCGCCGCCAGATCGTAGTTGGCGTAAGAGTAGTCAATGATGTTGGACTGCCGGCCATACTGCTCATCCACCCGCTGCTTAGGCAGGCGGGCTTTCATGTCGGCTAGCTTGTTCTTGCGCTGGGTCAGCTGGGGAATGTAAACCAACATCTCGTCGATGGTCATACCAAAATCGGGGATAATGTGTGTGGCGTTGAACTCGTTGATAGCGTGCTTCACCTTGCGGATGTGCTGCTCCAGTTCCGCCAATTTCTTCTGCGTGCCGGAGTAGTCGTAGGCGGGGCGCACGGACTCCACGTCCTCACCCATGGCGGCGCGGAAATCCTTGCTGCGGCTCTCCTTATCCAGCAGGGCGGCGTGCTCATCGTTGAGCTTTTTCAGCAACTTGTTGGCCTGTGCGGAAGTATATGTCATGGTCAGTCGTCCTTTCTCCTCTGTAAATTTCTGCTCCCATTGTACCTGATTTTGCGGCGCAAGTCCAGCGGATGACGACGCTTTCTCAGGTGGCTTGTCCGTATACTCGCGGTGTCCGTCAGGGTACAGCAAATAGGTCTCCTTTTTCTCCGCGTCATAGCGGGCCACAGGAAGGCCTTTCATCTTGGCTTGCTGATACGCGACAAAAGCTACTTGAGAGATGCGCCTGTCCATCTCCTCGTCCACATCGTCGCAGTGGGGGTCTTCATAAAGCGGCGTTTTGCTTTCATCGGTCATATTCTCACTCCTTCCTGTCGGGGGAAAAGTGTGCAATCATTGCACACTTTTTCCCGGCTGTTCTTACGCACTCTGGCGGATCACGATGCCCTCCTCGTCCCATGTAGCCAACCGGAAATTGTAGGGACGACCGTCAGGCGCGGTCAGAGTGTTCAGGATGTCCCGCAGCTCCTTCACCTCTGCCGAATGCCGCTTGGCGATCAGCACGGCTTCATCCACGGGCTTGTTGTCCAGCGCGCAGCCGTCCACATACATGCGGAGCTGGTAGAGATCCAGTGCCTTGGTCTTGCCGGCCTTGGCCTCGTAGATGGTCACGCGGTCGATGTAGCCCACGAACAGGTCAACCTTGGCCTTCAGTCCGATCTTCTGGAACACCGGCTCCTCACGGCTCACCCGCAGGGCGGTAGGGTCATTCTCCCTCTTGGCAGTCAGCTCCTTGACGTACCGAAGCTCCATCGAGTCCACATCCTTGGCCGGGGCGGGAACATAGGAGGCGATCCAACTGAGCAGGTTCTTCAGACGGGGATCAGCTTCACAGAACGACGTTTTCGTGTTCTTGGTGGCGGGCAGCGCGGCGGGGTTGTCCGAGATAAGATCCACCTGCACCAAAAATCGGTTCTGGCTGGGATGAATGGCCTCGCCCCAGACGCGGTCAAACATTCCGTGTTCGATGGCGCGCCCATTGATGCGCAGCTCCACGCCGCTGGACTCCATGTTGCACTTGTAATAGATGGCATTAGACGGGTTCTTCAGGATATTGCCATATTTACAACGAATCGTCAGAGGGCCGCCGCCCAGATTGCAGGGGATCTCACCGTAATCCTTTACGCTTCCCTCCTCCCACACCGGCAGCAGCGGCGTCAGCGTATGCTGCGTTTCCTCGCCGCTGCTGATCTCCCGCACCTCCATGGTGATGGGCGTATTTGCCAAAACACCGGCGTAGATATACCGAAGCTCCTCGATGACATACTTCACAAGGTGGTGGAAGTCAGACTGCGCCGCCTTGCGGTCAGGCTTCACCGTCCGGAACTTCGCCATGGGGCAGCGGACGGAGATCGATGTGCCAGTGGGGTGGGGCAGATCACCCGTACCTGAATAGAAACGCACCTTCATGGGCTTGTCCAGTTCGGATGTACCCATGGAATACGGCGCCTTGACCTCGCGGTACTGGTTTGCCGCGGCGTCGTCCTTCGTGCGGGTGCGGATGCTCCACTTCTGGTCAGGACTGCTGTCGCAGGAGGCCAATGCGTGCTTCAATCCAAATCCGTGCTCGTTCAGCGGCGTCTGCGCGCCATCCCGACATGCGATGGTCAATGCACTGCCAAGGTCGGCAATGCCCGTGCCGCCGTCCGTCACGGTGATCTCCACCGCATCGCCAAGATTTTCCAGCGATAGCACTACCCTCATGGACAGCTCGGGATCGTCTTTGTTGGCGCGGAGGTTGGAGACCGCGTCGTCCATCAGTTCGCAGATGACCTGAGCTACGCTGTTGAAGTTGTCCCCGATACCGGCGAACAGACCGTGGCCGGTGGGGTTGTTGCGGATGATCTCCTCCGCGATAGGCGTCTTGTTTTCGATTTTCATAGGTGCAGTTCCTCCTGTTATCGGTTGAGTTGATCGGCCATGTCGGAGCGAATAGCGGCGGCGATAATGCGCAGCAGCGCCTGCTGGCGAATGACCTCCTGGCAGAATGCCACGGCCAGATCCTCCGGCGTCAGGTTGATGTCCTCACACAGACACAGCAGCTCGATCCACTCGTCGTCTGTCATGTCTACTTCGATAGTTGCTTTACGTTCGTCGTTCATAATGGTTGCTCCTCTTTTATATCAATTTAGATTTACACCGCCCAGATGATCTCCGCGCTGTCCTCCGCCACCTCGATGCGGCGGATAAACTGGGCGGCCACGGCTTTTTTCTCCTCAAAAGACAGTTCGCCGAACACCAGCTTTTCCGGCAGCGGAATACGGCCCGATTCCCGCCGCTGGGCCTGCCGGAGTGCTTCGCGCTCCTTTTCGATCTTCCCCAGTGCCTTTTGCAGATAGGACGCGGGCAAATCCTCGCTCTCGGCAAAGGCGTCCATCAGACGCTCGGCACGGCGATCCAACTCCAGCAGCCGCCGGGTGTAGCTATCCTCCTCCGGCTTCGGCACAACGGGCTCCCGAGGACACTGCGCCAGCAGCTTTTCGATCTCCGTCTGCACCACCGCTTCCAGCTCTGCCAGCTTGACGTGGATGGCGGCGTCGCAGCGGTTCACATTATACCGCCCGCTGCACACCAGATAGCGATAGGGCTTGTCCACCACAACAGACAGGCTGTAGCCGCACTTGGCACATTTCAGCAGGCCGGACAGCCATGTGTGCTTGCCCTTGCCGCTGTTGCCCACTTGGCGGTTGTGAGTCAGCTTTGCCTGCACCGCCAGAAACAGCGGTGATGGCACAATGCCCACACTGTTCAGCACAGACGCCCGATGGTTCTCGGTCTTGGTGTACTTCCGCGCGTTGGCCTCCCGCTTGCCTACCAGCAGCACGCCGTGTACGCCGTCAAAGGATTCCGGCGGGCTGGTGACCTCCACGCCCCGCCCCAGATAGTGGAGCCGCACCTGCTCGTCCGCCATCACATAGGCGGGGTTGTGCAGCAGGCGGGACAGCGTCACGTTGTCCCAGGTAGTGCGCTTGGGGGCGAGGATTCCCTCGGCGGTCAGCTTGCGGGCCAGCAGCCCCAGTGACATGCCCTCGGCGGCATACTCCTGAAAGATCCGCTGCACCACCGCCGCCTTGTCGTTGGGGATAAGGGACGGGACTTCCCTGCCATCCCGCCCACGTGCGCGGCCGTTGTCGAAGCCGTAGGGTGCTGGGCCTCCCGGCCATGCGCCCAGTGCCGCGCGGCGGTAATAGTTGTCCCGCACGCGCTCCGCGGTGGTCTCCCGCTCCAGCTGGGCGAACACCATGATGATGTGCAGCATGGCCCGCCCCATGGGTGTCTTGGTGTCGAAGTTCTCGTTGACCGACACGAACTCCACATGGTGCTCCTGCAGCACCTCCCACAGCTGACCGAAGTCCGCCACGCTGCGGGAAAACCTGTCCAGCCGGTAGACGTACAGCGTGCCGATGCGGTCGGCGCGGATGTCCTTCATCAGCTGCTGAAAGGCGGGACGCTCGGTGTTCTTGCCGGAGTAGCCGGCGTCCTTGTAGACCCGCAGCTCCCCGCCGCCCGCCGTGCGGCGGCACAGGTCGATCTGCCCCGCGATGGACAGGCTGTCCTTTTTCTCCACGGACTGGCGGGCATATACCGCGTCCGCCTTCATGCGGTCTTTTCCCGCTGGGCCGCCCGCAGCACCCGCAGCTTCGCCATGCAGGCGGCATAGGCGTCCTTCATCTGCTGCTGCCGCGCCTGCGGATCCTCATACTGCGGATGGGTGTGCTTGACTTCCATGTTCATTCCCCCTCGCCACAGCCTATGAGTTGATGACGGAGAACATGCCGGGGATTCGGGAAACGGAATACGATCTTGACTCATGCGTTTTCCTCCTTTCGGTGAAATAAGAAAAGAGAAACACCGTGCAGGCCGAGGCACTACACGGTGTCATGAGTATGACAAATAGACCGGATTCCGCTTGCAAAATCAGGGTCAAACGGGTATAATAACCCCAAGCGGTGCGGATTCGTCCGTTGTGTAGGTGCTGATACCACCTGCGCAGGTTGTAGGGAGCGCCAACTCCCTGCAACTGCCGTTGCTTTTCTTTTGTAAGGACAGTATAACATATATGTGCCCTCACATCAATAGTCGAAGATGCCAAAAATAAGAGAGATACTTTGTGAGATATGTGAGGTCGCACCAACGCAATAGTTCTTGCTTCACATAAGATAATTCGTTATAATGATAAAAGCATCTTTGGGGAGGAGCTCACATGGCACAGACAGAAGCGCAACTGCGCGCCAACAAAAAATACCGTGAGGAGAAGCTGGAAAGCATCACTTTCCGCGTCCCCAAAGGCAATAAGGCTCGCATTCAAGCACACGCCGCCGCCAACGGGGAGTCTACCAACGCATTCATCTACCGCGCGATCAACGAAACCATCGACCGCGAAAAACAGCCCGATGCAGAGTGAACCTCCGCATCGGGCTATTTTTAAGCCACCCTTTTCGGGTGGCTTTTACTTTTAATAAGAGTTTGTACCTTGTTTAAATCTTATAATGCGTTCCAATATCTCATACAGCATCTCCTGCTCCGGCAGGGGCAGCTTTTGTATCCGATCATAACTCAAAGAGGCATAGTCTCGCGCCTCGGATGATGGTGATATATTTTCAAACAAAGCCGACAGCGGGATGTCCAGTGCTGTTGTCACCTTGTAAATGCTTTCAATCGTAGCGTTCTTCTCACCGCGCTCTAGCTGACCGATATAGGTATGATGAAGCTCCGCTTTTTCCGCCAGTATCTCCTGGCTCCATCCTTTTTGGATACGGTAGGCACGCAGCCGTTCGCCGATGATTTTTGCAATCGACAATGGTCCTCACCTCTCTTCCTATACTATGAATAGTTTTCGGAAGAAATAAACAGGCCATTGATATTTTTTGGCTCTGAATATATACTATAAATATAGTTTTATGAATTCTGATGACTAAAGGTAAAACGCAAAGTGCAGGTAGGGTTATGAAGATCATCAACAATATTACGGATAAGCTCTCAGACGAGTTAAAAGAAAAACTGGAGCCCGGCAGCAAGCTCTCTATCGCGGCGGCGTGCTTTTCTGTCTATGCCTTTGAAGAGTTAAAAACTCAGCTGGAAGGGATAGACGCCCTGCGGTTTATTTTTACATCCCCGACCTTTTTGGCAGAGCAGCCGGAAAAGGCGCAGCGGGAATTCTATATTCCCCGCCTGAACCGTGAAAAAACGCTGTATGGAAGCGAATTTGAAATACGGCTCCGCAATGAGTTCACACAAAAAGCCATCTCCCGCGAGTGTGCGGAGTGGGTTTGGAGAAAAGCGTCATTTAAATCCAACGTAACTTCTGAGCTGATGCCCGGATTCATGACGGTGGAAAACACTGCTCCCTGCGCCTTTGCGCCTGTCAACGGATTTACTCGTGCCGACTTGGGCTGTGAACGCGGCGGCAACATGTTCAGCATGATCAACGAGATCGATGCCCCGGAAAGCGCCGCCTACCTGACGCTGTTTGACCAGCTTTGGGCCGACAAACGCAAACTGAAAGATGTCACCAATCAAGTGCTGGAACGAATCACCACTGCCTACCGCGAGAATAGCCCGGAGTTTCTGTACTTCTTCGCGCTGTATAACATCTTCTCTGACTTTTTGGAGAATATCAGCGAAGACGACTTGCCCAACGAGGCTAATGGTTTCAGAGAAAGTCAAGTCTGGAACAAGCTCTATACCTTTCAAAAGGATGCGGTTTTAGCCATCATCAGCAAGCTAGAGCAATATAACGGCTGTATTCTTGCAGACAGCGTCGGCTTGGGCAAGACGTTCACGGCACTGGCGGTCATCAAATACTATGAGAACCGCAATCTCCGTGCGCTGGTGCTGTGTCCCAAGAAGCTCAGTGATAACTGGATGACCTATAAGGCCAACTATGTCAACAACCCCATCGCCGGTGACCGGCTGCGCTATGATGTGCTGTACCACACCGATTTGTCCCGGACACGGGGATTCTCCGGCGAACTGGATCTCTCCAAAATCAACTGGGGTGCCTACGATCTGGTGGTCATTGATGAATCTCACAACTTCCGCAACGGCGGCGACATTGACGACGACGGCAAGGCAAACCGCTACACCAACCTGATGAACAAGGTCATCCGCCCCGGTGCCCGTACCCGTGTACTGATGCTGTCGGCCACGCCGGTCAACAATCGTTTCTATGACTTGCGGAATCAGTTGGCTCTGGCCTATGAGGGCAATAGCAACGCCTGGATCGACAAAATATCCTCCCACCGGACGGTAGAAGAGATCTTCCGTACCGCCCAGAGAGCATTCAACACATGGAGCGAATGGGACATCGAGCTGCGTACCACCGACAAATTGCTGCGGATGCTGGACTTCGACTTTTTTGAGATACTGGACAGTGTTACAATCGCCCGTTCCCGCAGACACATTGAGAAATACTACAATGTCGGCGAGATCGGCAAGTTCCCGGAACGTCTGCCGCCCATCTCCAAACGCCCGCCGCTGACCGACCTGCCGGATGCCATCACCTACGGCGAGATATACGACAAGCTTATCAGCATGACGCTGAGCATCTATACGCCCTCCAACTACATACTTCCCAGCCGCGCCGAGAAATACGCCGACCTGAACCACGAAGGCAAGAACCGCCTGACGCAGGTTGGCCGCGAGCAGGGCATCCGCCGCCTGATGAGCATCAATCTATTGAAGCGGTTGGAAAGCTCTGTCCATTCCTTCCGCCTCACGCTGCAGCGCATACAAGACCTGCTGCGCACCACACTGGACACCATCGCCAATTACGACCCCAACCGTATCGTGGAGCTGCACGACCTGACCGCCACCGATTTTGACGCGGATGATCAGGAAGCCGACCTGTTCACCGTGGGCAAGAAGGTAAAAATCGAATTGGCGGATATGGACTATCTCACATGGAAGTGTGATCTAGAGGAAGACCTTGCCATTCTGCAAGCCCTGCTGGATGCCGTGGCGGACATCACGCCTGACCACGACGCCAAATTGCAGATGCTGCTGGAAACGCTGACGCAGAAAATCGAAAACCCACTGAACGGCGACAATAAGAAGGTTATTATTTTCACTGCGTTCTCTGACACAGCTTCCTACCTGTTCGACCACGTCAGCAAATTCGCACTGGAACGTTTTGGCCTGAATACCGCGCTGATCACTGGCTCGGTGGATGGCAAAACGACCATCCCCAAGTTCAAGGCAGACCTGAACAATGTGCTGACCTGCTTTTCACCCCTGTCTAAAGATAAAGCTGCGCTGATGCCGGACGGCCCCAACATCGACCTGCTTATCGCTACCGACTGTATTTCCGAAGGCCAAAACCTACAGGACTGCGACTGTCTTGTGAACTACGACATCCATTGGAATCCCGTGCGGTTGGTGCAGCGCTTCGGGCGCATCGACCGTATCGGCAGCCGCAATGACCGCATCCAGCTCATCAATTTCTGGCCCGATATGGCACTGGATGACTACATCAATCTGAAAGCACGGGTCGAGACCCGTATGAAGGCGCTGGTTATGACCTCCACCGGCGATGACAACCTGCTCTCGCCGGAGGAACAGGGCGATTTGGAATATCGCCGCCGCCAATTGCAGCGCCTACAAACAGAGGTGGTGGATCTGGAGGAAATGGGGACGGGCGTATCCATCACCGACCTTGGCCTGAACGAATTCCGCATGGAGCTGATGGAATACGCCAAGCACCACCCGGAGCTGGAGACCAGTCCCGGCGGGATCAGCGCCGTGGCCAAGGCTACGCCCGACGCACCGGCAGGCGTGGTATTCGTGCTGAAAAACGTTCACAACGAGGTGAACATCGACAGCCGCAACCGCCTGCATCCCTACTATCTGGTCTATCTCAGCGAGGATGGTGTGACCATTCACGACCACCTGTCCCCCAAGGACACGCTGGACGCCATGCGCCAGCTCTGCCGCGGCAAGGACAAACCCATCGAGGGCCTGTATCAGGCCTTCAACGCCGAAACAGACGATGGCCGCAGTATGGAGGTCTACTCCAGCCTGTTGGAGGATGCGGTGCTGTCTATCGTGGACGCCAAGGAGGACAGTGATCTGGACAGCCTGTTCAAATCCGGCGGTACCAGTGCGCTGCTCAGTCAGGTGTCGGGGCTGGATGACTTCCAGTTGGTCTGCTTCCTTGTGGTACGAGAGGAGGAACGCTGATGCTGGAACTGCCCAAAACCACAGAATTTGGCCGCCGTGTCCCCAAGCAGAAATTCTACGAGCATCTGGACGTGTCGTCAGAGGTAAAACGTCTGTTCGTGGAGCAGATACGGCTCATCACATGGAGCAACAAGCTTTCGCCCCAGACCATGAACATCGCCGAGGGGCAGACCGTCAGCGAGATCGAGGTATTTCACATCAAGCTGACGGGGCAGGAGCTGGACAAGCGGGCGCTAGAGCTGATGGACAAGCAGATCCCCTATCACATCCTGTTTCTGCTGGAGCGATCGGATGGCACGGCGCGGCTGTCGGTCAGCTACAAGGAGGCGACGCAGACCGGCGGCAACGCCTTCCGCCTGCGGCAGAGCTACGCTACCCCGTGGCAGCGCATGGACGAGCTGCACCTGCCGCTGCAGGCGCTGGATATGGACGGCCTGTATGAGGGCATTGTCCGCGCCGTGGCCGGTGACGCGCTCCGTGCCACGGCGGCGGAGAACCTGAAAGATGCGGTGGAGCAGATGCAGGAACAGGAAAAACTCCAGCGGCAGCTTCAGCAGCTGCGGGCCAGGATGAAGAAAGAGAAGAATCTAGCAAAGCAGATGGAGCTGCGGAGGGAGATTAAGAGATTGGAGAACAACCCTTACATTGATTAGGACTTTTGAAAGGAGCGCGAACAACATGATTGAATATAAAGTACTAGCAGATGATCCGCAAAAAGGGCTTGTTGTTCAAGGCAATTTTGCTCCCGGCAGTATACCGGTAAACATTCCACATAGTAATCCGAAAAGGAAACAGTATATTTCTCTCTTTTTAAATCTACGAGATATTGAGGCAGGTATCGATTATCTTCAATGCATTTCTCCCAATAATCATCTCCGCATCAACGAGGGTCTGTTTATTTCAGCCCTAGCATTGTCTGCTAAATGCTTTGTTACGTCGGAATCACGAATAGGTCTTGATAAGCAAGGATTCAAGAAATATTCGCCGCAGTCTAAACCGATATTTGACAGGTATGATGCATGGCGGAACAAACACTTTTTACATGATGAAAACAGCATGACAGAAGCAATTGCATTTTTGCTGGTATCACCCGCAGGAAGTGAGAATGTTTTTGGTGGATCGCCATCCGTTGTGTGGAATTCTGTGCAGGTCAATTATCTTCAAGAAGGCAAACAATTAGAAAGCCTTCTCCAAGAAATCCGCAAATACATTATGTCTTCTATTGATAAAAAAGGAGATTCCATTGCGCAAGAGTACTGTAATTGTACGCGAGAGGAATTGCTCTCATTTGGTGAGCCTCCGTTTAAGATTGCCACAACAAAAGATCCCCAGAAAAAAAGATAGCGAGGAGTGTCAATAAATGGACAAGCTTAAATTTGAAACCCCTGACATGGTATCGGGGAATATTGATAAGATCGCGGTGCTGTTTCCCTCGGCCATTACCGAGATGCGGGGCGAGGACGGCGAGATCAAGCGCGGCGTCAATTTTGAGGTGCTGAAGCAGCTTCTGAGCCGGGATGTGGTGGACGGCGACGAGTGCTATGAATTCACATGGGTGGGCAAAAAGGCGGCCATGGCGGAAGCGGCGCGGCCTATCACCAAGACCCTGCGCCCGGTGAAAGAGGACAGCCGCGACTGGAACACCACCGAAAACCTCTACATCGAGGGCGATAATCTGGAAGTCCTCAAGCTGCTGCAGGAAAGCTATCTCGGCAAGGTCAAGATGATCTATATTGACCCGCCGTATAACACAGGTCACGACTTTGTTTACAATGACAATTTCACAATGTCAAAGGATAAATACGATGACCTAAGTGGTCGTATAGATGATGATGGAAACATATCCCGCCGAGAGAATAACACCAGTAATCCACAATTCCACTCGGATTGGTGCAGCATGATTTATTCACGTCTATTGTTGGCGCGCAACCTGTTATCTGAAGATGGCGTTATTTTCATCAGCATTGGTGAAGAAGAAATTCAGGTACTTAAAACCATTTGTAATGAAACTTTAGGGGAACAAAATTTCCGCAACGCTATAACAGTAAGAAGATTTGATAAAAACCTGAGTTTACAATTTGCAGAACAAGGTTTACCATCAATGAGTGTCGGCTATGAGTATATTTTGATGTATTCAAAAACAACCACTTCTAAGTTTAATCCCGTTTACCGTAAAGCCGATGATTCACGAGCAGCGCTTGGATATTGGAAGGGATTTTGGAATGATGCGGATCGTCCTACAATGAGGTACGACGTCTTGGGTGTCACACCCGCAACAGGCCAATGGAAGTGGAAACGTGAACTTGCTGAAGAAGCTGTCGAAAACTATAAAATCTACATAGAAAAATTTTCGGCAACAATGACACTGGAAGAATACTGGCATCAAACTGGTGAAACAAAAAAATTCATTCGCAGGAACATAAAAGGAACTGGAAAAAATCAAGGTGTTGAACACTGGGTAGCGCCTTCTGACAAAATATTGCGAAACTCAAATTGGAATGATTTGCTTGCTTCAAAAAAGCCGAATTTCCCCGTTCCGTTCGATAGTCCTAAAAACCCTGATGTAATTACAGAGTTGCTTAAGCTGTCAAATGCCGGAAATGATGGTATTATCCTCGACTTCTTCTCCGGCTCTGCCACCACCGCCCACGCGGTGATGCAGCTCAACGCCGAGGACGGCGGACACCGCAAGTTCATTATGGTGCAGCTTCCCGAAAAGTGCGATGAATCCAGCGAGGCCTATAAGGCGGGGCACAAGAACATCTGCGAGATCGGCAAGGAGCGCATTCGCCGCGCCGGCGATAAGATCAAGGCCGAGCATCCCGATGCCCAGCTGGACACCGGCTTCCGCGTGTTCCGCGTGGACGAGAGCAACATGGAGGACGTCTACTACCACCCGGAGGAGCTGACACAGACCATGCTGGGCGGCATGGTGTCCAACATCAAGCCTGACCGCAGCGGCCTTGACCTGCTGTACGCCTGCCTGCTGGACTGGGGCGTGGAGATCAACCTGCCCCACAGCGCGGAAACGTTGGATGGCTGCACCATTCACAACGTGGACGATGGCGCGCTGGTGGCTTGCTTTGATGAAAACGTCCCCGACACGGTGATCCGCCGCATGGCTGACCTGCATCCCCTCCGCGCCGTGTTCCGCGACAGCTCCTTTGCCAGCGACGACAGCAAGATCAACGTCACCGAGATATTCAAAAACCTCTCGCCGGATACGAATGTGAAGGTGATCTGATGAAGCTTCAATTCAAACACCAGCCCTTTCAGGCAGAGGCCGCCGCGGCGGTCTGCGACGTGTTCAACGGCCAGCCCTACCGCACGGTGACCTATCGCCGCGATCTGGGCGATATGGCAGGGCAGCAGCTCTCCATGGAGGACAGCGAAGTGGGCTTCCGCAACCAGCCGTTCATTCCTGAACTGACCAACCGCCGGATACTGGATAATCTCCGCGCTGTCCAGCGGCGGAACGGCCTGCGGCCCTCTGACGAGCTGACCGGCCCCGGCGTGAACCTGTCCATTGAGATGGAGACCGGCACCGGTAAGACCTATACATACGTCAAGACCATGTACGAGCTGAACAAGCGCTACGGCTGGAGCAAGTATATTATCGTCGTGCCATCGGTGGCCATCCGCGAGGGCGTCTATAAGTCCCTGCAGACTACGCAGGAGCACTTTGCCGAAGAATACGGCAGGAAAATTCGATTTTTTATTTACAGTTCAGATAATCTTCCGGCAGTAGATACCTTTGCGTCTGACAGCGCCATCAACGTCATGATCATCAATATGCAGGCGTTCAACTCCAGCAAGAACCAGCGCATTATTGACAAAAAGCTGGATACCTTCCGCAGCCGCAAGCCCATCGACATTATTGCAAAGACCAACCCCATTCTTATCATCGACGAACCCCAGAGCGTGGAGGGCAAGCAGACCAAGGAGAGCCTGAAAAAGTTTTGCCCGCTGTTCACGCTGCGCTATTCCGCCACCCATAAGGAGAAGTACGATATGGTGTATCGTCTGGATGCCATGGATGCCTACAACCAGCATCTGGTGAAGAAGATCGCCGCGCTGGGTGTAACGCTGCAGGGCAGCACCGCCACCAACAGCTATGTGTATCTGGAGGGCATCGACCTCTATAAGGACAAATCCCCCACCGCACGGCTGGGTTTCGAGGTAAAGGGCAAGACCGGTACACGCACCGTGGTACGGAAAGTCAGCGGCAACGATGATTTGTACGATCTGTCCGACGGGCTGGACGAGTACGCCGACCGATTCAAGATCCTTTCGGACGGCATTGACGGGCGGGACAACTCTGTTACGTTCCTCAATGGTCTGAAGCTGTACGCCGGACAGATCAGCGGCAGCGAACAGATGGTGGCGCTCCAGCGGCGCATCCAAATCCGCGAAACCATCCGCACGCATATCCAGCGGGAGCAGGAGCTGTTCCGTAAGGGCATTAAGGTATTGAGCCTGTTTTTCATTGACGAGGTGTCTAAGTACCGTAGCTATGACGGCGATGACGACGCAGGCCGCAACGGCGAGTACGCTCAGATGTTTGAAGAGGAGTACGACAGCGTTGTAAGTGATCTGCAGCGGAAGATCGGCGACGAGTCCTATCTCCGCTATCTGGACAAGCTCAGTGCCAGAACGACCCATCAGGGCTATTTCTCCATCGACAAAAAGAAGGGGAAGAAAGCCCGCTTTGTGGAGAGCAAAATTGACCGTAAGACGCAGACTTCCGACGACGCGGACGCCTACGACCTTATTATGAAGGACAAGGAGAGGCTACTGAGTCTCGACGAGCCGGTACGATTTATCTTCTCCCACTCCGCGCTGCGAGAGGGCTGGGACAATCCCAATGTCTTCCAGATATGCACGCTGAAAAAGCAGAGTGACTCTGACATCCGCAGTCGGCAGGAAATCGGTCGCGGCCTGCGACTGTGTGTTGACCAACAGGGCGAGCGCATGGACGAAAGCGTGCTTGGCAGCGAGGTGCAGGAACTGAATAAGCTGACGCTGATCACCGACATGGAGTTCGGTAAGTTCGCGGAGGCGCTGCAATCCGGCTTGGCGGAATCCTTGGCCGACCGGCCTAAAAAGGTCGATACGCAGTTGTTCCTTGGCAAAGTCCTTACCGCCGCCAACGGTAGCGAAGTCAAGGTCACGCCGGAGCTGGCTACGGCCATCTACGAAGACCTTGTCAGCAACGGCTATGTCAAGCGCGGCGAACTAACGGATAAGTATTATGCCGATAAGGCCAGCGGTACAGTGCAGGTAGCAGAAGAAGTAAAGGATTGCACCGCCGCGGTGGTGCAGGTGCTGTCCTCTATCTACGACAGTCACTCCATGCGTCCGGAGGATGCTCACGGCAACAATGTGGAAGCGCGTGTTGACCCGGAAAAACTGCACAAGAAGGAATTTGTGGAGCTCTGGAATCGTATCAATCACAAATCCTTTTATACCGTGCGGTTTGATAAGGAAAAGCTCATTGAGAGCGCTGTGCAGATGCTGGATGAGAATCTGCATGTAACCACGGTGACGGTTAAATTGGAGTACGGCGAACAAGCCGCACGTTTGGACTCCAAGGAGCAATTGGAACAGGGCCACGGCTTCCGCAAGACGCTCTCCGACCAGGAGGCACCCAAAACCGCACCGTTGGGCAGCGTCCGCTATGACCTCATCGGAAAGCTGGTGGAGGAGACAAGGCTGACCCGCGCAACGATCGCAGCAATCCTGCAGCGCATGGCTCCGCAGAAGTTTACCATGTTCCGCCTGAATCCGGAGGAGTTTATACTAAAGACAGCAAAAATCATCAACGAGCAAATGGCCACACAGATCATTGAACACATTACCTATAACAAGCTGGATTCGGCTTATGACACAGACCTCTTTACCAGTGCCAATCTTCGTGGTAAACTTGGCTTGAACGCAATGGTGGCCCATCGCAGCCTGTACAGCCACATTATCTATGACTCTGAGAACGAAAAGCGGTTTGCCGATGAATTGGACGTCAATGCGAAGGTTGCAGTATATGTGAAACTGCCCGGCGGATTTTTTATCTCCACGCCAGTCGGCAAGTATAACCCGGACTGGGCAATCGCTTTCAATGAAGGCAGCGTCAAACATATCTACTTCATCGCCGAAACGAAGGGCAACAGTGATGCTACCGAACTGCGCGGCGTGGAAAGAGCAAAAATTGCCTGTGCAAAAGCGCACTTCGCCGCGATCAGCAGTGAGAGCGTGACATACTCTGTCGTTGATAGCTTTGCGGAATTGATGAACGTTGTATCTTAAGAAAGCAAAGGGGGTGTCTCCGTGAACTGTCCGACCTGCGGCGCACCAGACGTGCGTATCCACGGCGATCAATGGGAATGTACATGGTGTTGTGACTTCGGGTTTCTCTCAAGTGATGACCCCGGAGCGCGCGAAGCCGCATGCGAAAGACAGGAGACATGGTGGAAAAATGCCGCCGCGACCACGCGTAACGCCGCCCTGACGTTCGTGGAGGCGGTTACAAGGCTGCTGCCCACATATCCAGAATCAAAAACCTTCGCATGGAGGGTAGTATTCTGCCAAGCTTCCGCTGGGCTCATCGAAAGCAGCCTGTGGAACAAAACATGGGATGACGAGGTGGACGACTCCGTCATCGGACGCATTTTCTACCCCTACCGGTCATTGGCCAGTGATTTAGCGGATTTCAGCGGCATCAGCAATAGACAGGTCATGGAGCGGTCCGTACGCTCCAAGAAGCCACTGTTTCAGGTGGAGGGGCAGCTGACAGATAAGGTCTGCGGCAAGTTTTGGGAGATGATGATCGGACAGCTGCCGCCCTACGACAAGGAAGACCCCTCCATGCAGGATGGACACCTCTATATGGGCCGTGCCTTCGGCGGTAAGAATCGCGCAGAGAGTGCCATAGAGGATGCTTTATGCAGCATTCTCCCCTTAGCGGCGTTCTTCGCAGGATGCATCGGGGAAAACGCGGATACCCGCAATAATCGTTTTTTAAGGTATTTCACCGAACATTGGAAGCGGCTTCGCGGCGAAAAGGTCGATCCCATGGACTATGCAGACTCCGCCGTGGCGCGGATCGTGGCGCAGTTCCCGGAACTGAAGAACGAGTACGCGCGTGCGGATCTTTTCAATATGTTCGGCGAGGATCTGCTGGAGAGGATCTACAACACCAATCCGCAGAGGGCCATCGCCATGTGGCACTCCCTGCCACAAAAGCAAGCGCCGTTGCAGGACGACGGCCTTTCCGAGGACTTCTTCTGCCTGATCGATTTCCTTTGGAAGAGTGAGGAGTGTGACGAGGACGCCCTCACGCCGCTGCTGGACGCCGTACAGCGGGACGATACCCTCGCAGAGATGGTGTTCCGCAGCCACTACGTGTGCACGCTGCACCTGTACCTCATCCAAACAGCCATCGAGCAGGGAAAAACTGCGCTGGCGGAGCATCTGTACGCCATGCTGCAATTAAATCCGCTGCCGCGAGAGAAGTGGCGTGAAGATCCCGATGCGTTCACGGCCCTGATGAAAGATCTCTACAACACAGCGGGCCATGTGCCAACATATCAGTACTGCTCTGTGCAGGTGGGAAACAATCGGCCGTACGCCTATTTGACCGCCGGCTTGTCGGTAAAGAGGGGCGACCGTGTGCGCGTTCCCTACGGCAAAAGGAATGAGCCAAAGGAGGGCGTTGTCCGTTCCGTGGGCGACTACACCCGCGACACCGCCCCGTGGCCGCCGGAGAAAACCAAGCGCGTGCTGGAGATACTCCCCAAGCCGCAAGAGTCCGTAAAAAAAGAACCCGCCGCGCCAAAGCCGCAGCAGGTTGAAGATGAAACCGCAAAGCCGGAAACACCGCCCATCACAGAGGAAGCACCGCCGACTTCGGGCGCAGGCACTGCCCCTGCGGCAGAAACGCCGCAGGAGACTGCTCCGCCCAAAGAGCGGAAAATCGTTCCCATTCTTGTTGCTGTGGTGTTGACGCTGGTCGTGGCTGGCGTGCTGGTAAATAGTCATAACCGGCGTGTCGCATGGGAACAGCAGTACCAGACTGCGGCAGCGTTATTTGCGGAAGGCAACTACAAAAAAGCGGCGGAGCTGGCGGAAAGCGTGCCTACACACATAGCCGAGCAACCTGCGCTGCTGACCGTAGCCAAGGCGGGTGTGCTGCTGAACGCCAATACAGAGGAATCGCTTCGTGATGGACTTGATCTGCTGAAGTATGCGCGGGATCTCGGCTCCTATAGCGAACAGGGTACAACCCTGCTAGCGGAGCTGACTGCACGGCTGCAAGAACTTCTCTATGAGAAGGCCATTTCTCTGCTGCACAAAGGGGACGCATACGCGGCCCGCGACTGCCTGCGGGAGTTGGGCGATTACAAGGACGCCGCAACGATATTGGCATATACGCATGCGCTGATCAATTCTCAGTCGTTCAGTGTGATCCTATACCGTTGGGCGTTGGAGTCGCTGCAAGCAATACCCGCAGACTACAACGGTGAATTTGCGGAGGAGATCGCTGCGCTCCGGGATGCGCTGCCGGGGAAAATTGCAGAGCAGGAGCAGATCGATGCAGAGCGCGCCGCCAGCCTTGCCCAGCAGCAGAAGCCGAAGCCGCCCCAGACCTTCAACTACGGTGGTGGCAGCACCGACACCGGCCCCGGCAGCGGTCACAGTCTCCGTGAGGACTACGACAACCCAGAGGATCTCTACGAGGACGGTGATTACGACGACCTCGATGAAGCCTGGGACGAGTGGGAGGAAGGGTGGTAAGCACTCGAAAAGCGTATAATGCCGATTATAAAAAGCGCATCCGAAAAGCATTTTGAAGAAGGTCGAAAAATTACCCCGTGAAAGGGGTTGACATGATCAGAAAATATGGTATCGTAGAAGTATAATTACGAAGTATTTTTATTAGGGAAAGAGGGTTATCTTCTTTCCGATTTGAAGACACCACATGTTTTTGAGACAAGGTTACCTTAGGGTGACTTTGTCTTTTTTTACTAAAAAAAGGCTAGTTACTACTGCTTCATTGCCGCAGGCGCGGGCGTGGACGGAGGGGAGGGAGCCGCTGCAAGAGATTTTAATATATGCGAGAGTATGATTACTCGCTTGAAAGGAGAATGACACCAAGATGATAATAATTAAAACTTAACACCTCCCCTCCGGCCACTGTGCCGCATGAGGGTTACTATATGAAGCTTAACAGCATCGATTTCTTTGGCCTGTCCGTCACTTACCGCGTAGAAGCGCGTAAAGCGGGTCCTACGATTTTTCTTTCCTTGCGCTCCAGCGATGGGGTGCACATCGATGGTGCAGGACGCGTTTGCTATGAACACAAGGGACATATTTTCCGCGTACCTGATGCGACTAGGCTGGAGGAGTATGCGCGCACGCTGATTCCCGAGTGCCTCCGGTGCGCCTTTGATCCCGATACAAAAGAGGGATGTTCGTTACGGAAAAAGTTTGCTCAGAGTCTGCCGCTGGGCGCGTTGATCACAGCGGACTTTGATCGGGTCGCCCAGGAGATGAAGTGGTCAACGTCCACGGAAAAAGAATATATGCGTTGGTTTGAACTGCTTGTAAACAAATTTGGTCGGATACCTTTTTGCGAAATTACGCAAGAAAAATTTGCTTTACACTTGCGCGAAGGTGGGTTCTCTAGTTATCAAATCAACGGGCAAATCTGCGCCTTGCGGGCACTGATTGCGTATGAAGAAGCACGCTATTTGATCTCAGACCATTTCATGGAAGGCTTTACCATGGGTAATCGCCGCGTAGCTGTTGATCCGCGAGATGCAAGCAGGCATTTCGAGAAAAACATTTTGACTCACGCTCAGGTGCGGGAAATCGCTGCGAGCTGTGCTGAGAATCTTGAAAGCAGCCGGGGCTACCTCTACTTGGGGCTAATACTGTTGATGACCACAGGCATCACGATCAGTGAACTCTGCGCATTGACCTGGGGATCATTCTTGCCTTCAAACACCTATACAGAAGTCACTGTTATTGAAATTGAGGCAGAGGCGAAGCGTGGAGGAGAGGTCTATCACATCGAAGAGCTAAATTGGCCGCGTCGGCGGACTCTTCCGCTGCCACCGGCAGTGGCAAAATTTTACCACAGGGTAAGAGACAATGCGCCAAATATACAAGAGAATGCGCCGTTCATGCGCAGCTTCAAAAACGCGGCGCGGCGGATGCGCCCGGATGAGTTTGATCGGTGGTTAAAAGGTTTTTTTAAAAGTTTTCACTTCTCAAAACAGCCAGAGCTAAAGAGCTTGACGAAAAATCCAGAACGAACTTTAAGAGCTACTTTCAGGTCGGCACTGGAGTCTTGCGGATGTGATGAGGAAGAAATCCGTTATCTGTGCGGTAATGCGCCCAAAAGCGTATTCGCGCGGAATTACTGTGCCTATGACGATCCTCGGGATCTGGCAAAACTGGCCGCGGTGGTGGAGCACTATATCTTTTCGCTGATGAGTGCTTCCGACACTGCACTTGATTTCAAAATCAATCGCAGTGGTGAAGATTACGCTATTGCGGCTGCACCTGGTAGCAGGATCAGCGGCGATTTGACTGTGGATCTCAGTAAGATTTCGCATGATAACCTCGAGGCTGGAAGGGATCTGCTTATCGACTTTAAGGCAAATGACACCATTTTCGTCACGACAGAACTAGATTTGGAGGAGAATTAGCATGGAATTTAAAGCTGATGGTGATATGTCCCTGAAGGAATACTGGGGGAAACATTGTACTTTTATCGCAAAAGATCGCCATTGGGCAATCCAGGAGGGAGACCAATACAGTTCTAAAACCTGTACGACACTGCGGCAATATGATGATTATATCAAAAAGGTTGCAGGCCATCTAGATATGTCGATCTCCGAGATTACTCCGGCAAGTATTTTGCGCGCTGTCGCTGAGGTCGCTAAGGAATGCAAATACCAAGAAGCCACCGTCAAGACGATCATCTCGTCATTGCGGGACGTCTTTTCCTACGCCGCTACATGCGGACATGCATACAATATCCTCCCCAAAAGTTACGCGGGAGACAAGCCGACAAATCTTACGACTTTGATGATGCAGAGGATCTTAGCCCCAGCAGCGGCAAACGCGGAGCCGAAAGAATTGAGCGATAGTTGCCCGCGAGCCTTGACAATCGGGCAGCAGGGACGTCTGGCACTATATGCGGCGGAACATGTACTGGAGGATGGGCGCTTCAGTGGCATTTTGATTTCATTGTACACTGGCATGCGTCCCGCGGAGTGCCGTGGACTGCGGTGGAACGATTTCCGATCGTTTCCCGATCATCCAGGCCGGCATTACCTGAAAATCGATGAAATTTTGAATGACAAATTGGAATATAGTAAGCAGGTAAAGACGAAAAATGCACTGCGGTGCGTCCCCGTTCACATTGAAATTGAGAGTGCTTTGCAGAAGCGAAGGGAATTTGTGCAGCAGAGCATGGGTGCGAACAAGGATATCGGGGAGTTACCCATTGTCTGCTCTGAAAACGATTTTAAGAACCCCTGCCGCGGGCCGGATTATTCAAATTTTGCTTTCAAATTGTTGAAGGAATTTGGCGTTTCAAGCGAACAGTTAGGATTTTTCTTGCTCGATGAGCCTGATAATTTTACGCCGTCGGATTCCCACCCGCCCATGCGGATATTGCGCCGCAACTTTGCGACCGTAATCCAGGCGTGTACAGACATGTCACTGGAGGAGAAAGAATACATTTTCGGCCACAGGATCTCCGGTAAGGATGGTGCGAAAAAGCGCATTGAGTACAGCCGTAACATGGATCGGCTGTGGCGTATCGCGCAGAAACTGGACAAGGCACCCTTTTGCAAAAAACTCTATGAACTTCATTTCCCTCAGATCATCGTAGGTGACAGTAGCGTAACACAGGAAGGCCGCGGACAGGGTATGATCAGGATTCCCTGGGAGTCAGCCGTGTATGGTCAAAAATTACATCTGCATTTTGAAGGCGGCCCAAATACGTCTGTGAGCGTCTCAACTCCGAACGCCGTGCGCCCCTTCGGTGGACTGCCTGTCGAGGTAAAGATGGCTGACGCACCCGTTTTCTGGGGTGACCCTTTGCCGCCGATCAACGCAGAGGCGATGCATTGGGAAGCAGTGAAGAAGGTACGGTATCTGAAGAAAAATGATAAATAATTAATGTAAGAAGCCGGCGCAGGGAATTAGGGAATCCATGAGAAAGCACTGGACGAACGGGTGAGGGTGCTTGTTTCCACAGTTTGTGATAATTGTGCGAAAAAACCGAAAAAGCTGGCACAGATGCAGAAAATGTGGGCGTTGAGGAAGCTGATCCTCGATGCCCACATCTTGTCATTGCAAGAGAAAATTCAAGTGTAGGCGCAAGAAATAGATAAAATCCTGATGGAGAGAATTAGTCACCTTTCAGAAGAGATTCTTTTTTTCAAGTGAGTCAGGGTGTTGAGGAATGGCTGGTTCCTCAATACCAGCGAAAATGGAGGAGGTTTCTGCGGACAATGTGGCAGTGTGCTGCAACTCGCCCAAATGTCCCCCTGTAATAGCCTGAAATTCATTTTGAAATTTTAGTGCTTCTGTTATGGCGGGAATATCAATTTTTGAAGCGATGTCTTGGTACTGTACCAATACAGAATAATTCCCTGTATCCGTATTTTCAAAGGTAGCCTTTATGATTTCTCATGTGTCGGAATACTCACTGGCACGCGGAGAAAAAAGCTCGATTTCAAACACTTTCTGTCACGCAAAACGGGAGTACAGCTTTTTGGTTCGTCCGATTGGCTGTGCTCCCGTTTTTTACATGTTTGTAGTAAGATGTTCTTCAATACTGCATATTTTGGTATTAACCTCTGCAATGTTCCTTCGAAGGTTTCGGTGAAGTTCCTGATTAATTTCAACCGCTTTTCCCTTAATGTAAATTGTTTTCTCGCCCAATTTGAGGTGTCCTAACCTGTTACGATACACATTCACTTTGTCGATGTAGTATTGCTTAAAGTTAGAAGGGCAGGCAGTAGCAGGGAAGTCATATGTTGTTGATAAAATCGGTAAAATAACCTGAAAAATATCTAATCTATCTGAAATGCTTAATAAGTACTCATCATTGTTGGCAGATTCAAAAACACTTGACGCTGACTTCGCCGCCTCAACTTGACTTGCAACCCGCGCCTTCTTCATGTCTAGCAACTTCAAGAGGCTCTCCGTCAACGATGATTTCTGCGTACTATCAAATTTCTGCCAACAGAGATTTAGTATTTCCCTTATTCTCAATTCGAAGTCGCTGGTGTTATCAAGAACAAAGCCACGCAAATTAACAATATCTTCCGAACGTTTTACAATTTTTTCAATAACTTTCCCGACTTTTTCAGTAAAAATTGTGTAGTCTCGCTTGGTTAGATAAACTCCGTCGATTGGCGGCATTTTTGTTCTAATAGCAGCTAACATAGCGTCCTCTTCTGAGGAATAAAACAATATGTCTGTTAATATGCTACTTTCTCGTAGAGCGGCAACAATGGTATCGCCGGTCACTCCGTCTGCCAGTTTGAAATCCATTAGAATTAAGTCGAAATCATTCCCGGTTAATTCGTCGATATTGAAATCATCCCCACTTTTGCGAACGATTTCAGGTATTAGATAGTGCGTCTTTAGAATACCTTCAACACGCAGCTTTTCCATGTTGTACCAAGTTTGCTCGTCTTCAAACCAAAGAATCTTGAATATCGTATTCATTTTTTTAGCCTCACGATCAACTTAAACCCATGATGATATGTAGTATCGATTTCAACAGTCCCGTTCATCTCTTCTACCAACTGCTTGATATGATATAGTCCTATTCCATAGCCCTTTTTCTTCCTGTTTGAGGAAAACCCCCATTCAAACAAAGACTGAGGGTTGATGTTTTCAGCAAGACCTATACCGTTATCTGAAAAAGCGATTTCTACATATTTTCCGCTCTCTTCTAAAGAAATTTGTAAAATCGTTGCGCCTGCTTTAACAGAATTGCTAGCAATATTGTCAATGATTATACCTATTGAAGACGAATCAAATTTACAATCAAAGGCGCGATTGTCTTGTACTAATTCGTATTTTAACCCTTCGATTGCAAATCCTGCATCAATATATTGACGGATAAAATCATTGAGACTATGAGGTCCACTTTGTTTTAACGATTGATTTCCGTGTATTGCTAAATCAGCGAGTTTGTGGGCTTTCTCGTTCGCTTGTTGAATTTGCCCGACAATTGATAATATAAAATCCTTATTTTCAAGATCCATAGGGGCTATAAGCTCTCGCAAATAACTTATGTTTCCCCTTGAAGCATCTGTTAAAGTATATATAGAATGGAATCCATTTACGAGATTTGTTACATTTTGATTAGCTGCGCCCTTAAGGAAATAGATTTGTCGTTCTCTAGCAAGTCTTTCGGTTTTTGCCTTCGCTAATTCTTTTGAATTTTCCGCATTTTCTTCTTCAAGTTGAATATTTTGCGAAATAAGAGACTCGGTTCTCTTCTTTAGCGTCTGCGTTAAATTAATTAGCCCAGTATCTTGTGTACGTTCAGCAACACGCTCCAATTTCTTTAGGGACATAGAAATACTATCTTGACTGCCTTGCGTACTGCTTTTAGTCAAAATATCCGGATTGTAATCCACACTAACAATGTCCTTAGAATCAACACTGGTAATAAACTGCGAAATGATTTGCTCGCCTATTTCATTCGGGGATATTGTGTGCTGTGGATCTGACTTCAATGGTTCCCCCCAGTTAATTAGGTTAACAACATATTTCTCGAGGACTTTTAATACTTTTTCAAGGAAAAAGTCAGCTAACATATCAACAGCTGGAGTTTGAATGAATCCGTGAGCACGGCTTGTTGTCTCGAGAAATTGATCGTTGTCACCTTTTATTGATATGCGTCCCATGATTTCGCGAGTTCCTAAGAACCGCTTCCAGCCTTGGGCTTTTCTCTGATCAATACCAAAAAAGTCCTGTCCTGGCTCGCCATAAGGATTTATTCTAAAACCATTCTTATATATAAATACAGAGCCATAATTCTTCGGCGTCACACCTCCCATTTGTCTTGTGAAACTTACTTTAGCGCTTTGGTTTAAGTAAAACACGACAATAGAGATATCTCGTAACCCGTAGTAATTTCTGTTTTTTTCAACAAAGGAAAAAATATATTCGCCACGGTCAGTCAATTTACTCGTGATTAACTGACCGTCCTCAGAAATGTTTACTTCGATACTAGTTGTTTTGATGTTCAGTTTTTCAAATATATCATTATGTATGATACCATTTACAATATCTCGATCAGGATTTATTCCAGTTTTATTGAGAACCTTATTATCATTTTCTCGTTCAGAAGGGACGATAAGCTCTATGTCAAAAGGTAGTTCACCTTTATTGGCATCAGGACTAATCAGTTTCATTAAGGAACGTTTTAGCCTTAACAGATCATCTCTGCTCCAGCTTTCGCGTAAAGCATCTACAATCAAAGTTGTCCCTTTTGAAAAACCACTAGGAAGTGCCTCAATGGTTGAATACTGAACAGGGATACTCATAAATTCCTGCGTATCATCCAATTCGAACTTGCTCCAGTTCACTTCGACTTTGTTTGCTGATGTCTCAGATTCTGTTTTGGTAATTAACGTCAATAACGCGCCTAGGCGATCACAAGAAAAACGACCAACACCTTTTGCTCCAGCTACCTCTCGTTTGATTTCATCTCGAAAAGATGTTTTTTTTCGATTTTGAGGTTTTTTCTCCGAATATGCAACGAATAGCCATTTCTCAACGATATCAGTATATGTCATGCCACAACCATTATCAGAAATAATGATTTGATTCTGCCCCGCATCCGTTGTAACAAACGAAATATCGACTTTATATGCTCCGGCATCATAAGAATTTTTAACCAATTCAAATATTGCAATATATTTATCGCTGATCAAATCGCGGCCTATTATGTTCTTTAATCCTGCACTTACACGGAAAGATAAAGTGCTATTCTGATTTGTCATTCGAAAGCACCTCCCAAATTGCAATTCCAATTTGTTCCGCAAACAAAGGCGGAACTGCATTGCCAACTTGCGTATATCGTGGAACCTCTTGCTTGCGGCGGCTTCCGCCAGATGTGTACTTCCCCTTGAATTCAAACCAATCCGGGAAACTCTGTATGCGCGCATGTTCGCGCACTGTTAAAATACGTGGCTCAGCATAGTGCACAATTTCATCGGGAATTGATGTAATGGTTGGTGCTTGTGCATCTCTATTAAGTACAGTAACACCGCGTCGGTTTAGATTGGAAACAATGTTGTCTTTTGGCGTGATTCGTTTCCCCGCTGGGGCGCGGAGCAGTAAATCGTTATGTAGAGCGACTGTATCTTTTCGATGATTAACAAAACGATGGCTGTCAACTTCATCTGTTTTCGACTCAACTCCTTGGCGCATTAGCTTTTGATAACCAGATTGAATAGGCCCATATATGCCAGCCTGAAAGCCTTTGGTATCTGGAGAAGGACGTGTCCCATGCACTTTTTCCAAATCGCTAATTGCCTCATATACTGTTGTTTTGCACGTGATCCCTTTTGATTCACAAAAGGATTTCCTGTTCCGATTAAGCACATCAAAGACTTTTCGGGGAGAATGGTCTTTCATGGCCACAAGAATAAAGCGCTTTCTGTTCTGCGGGACGCCGTATTCTGACATATCCACAATTTGATGCATTGTTCTATATCCCAAACGTTTCAACGCTCTTTCAACATAGGACGAATACTGTTTAGTTCCCTTTTTCCCCTTAAAGTTTACTGTAAAACCATGAACATTTTCAAAAATAATTGCTTGTGGCAACACCAGTTTAATGAATTTAATGTAGGATTTAACAAGTTTGTTGCGCTGATCGTCTTTATCACGTTTTCCAGCCATTGAAAACCCCTGACAAGGGGGGCCCCCTGCAACCAAGGTAACTTTCCCCTGTAATGCGCGAAGATTTTCAGCTTGCTTTTTTAATAGTTCATTTATATCACATTTTTGAATTGGTAACCAGACCGGCCATAAAAAGTGATCCTGATTGTCTATGAGGTTATATTTGAGGGTAGAAAATGCATCGGCATTTTTTTCAACGGCAAATAAGCCTGTCCATCCAGCGTTCAATAAACCAGTAGACAAACCTCCGCAACCTGCAAAAATGTCAATATAGTTTTTTTTATCCACCATAACGAAACACCTCGTAATTGGATATAATAATTCATAATAATTTTACCATATGGATTTCAAGAAAGCAACAGCAAGGAGGTAATTGGAATGCCATTTTGTCATTTTTCAAGAGTGTATAAGGGAACGTCATTGGCAGATCTAAAAGCCAAAGAGCAACTCCAGATTTCTAGAAAGTGTAAAGAGGTGGAATACGCAGAACTAATTTCAATCCTAGTAGATCAAGAAGAATTTGACTTTATATGTAATGATCTTTCTAAAGTAAGGAGTTGTTATCAAAAATACGCTCATCAATCAACTAGCTCTTCCGATGGAAAATGGAAGTGTATAATTATTAAAAACCATAACAACAAGCAAAAGATAATCTTATTTACAGCCGGGCGGATTTATCCGCTTTATGCGGCATTTTCTGAATGAGCAGTATGTGGACATTCATGTGTACGCTACTTATTCCATTTCGCGGTTCTTTTCCTTTTTGTTTTTTGATAAGAATAAGGTTGGCTTCTTCGCCTGTTATGACCGTGTGTGGGAGCTTGTCAAGCTGCGGAACGACAAGCAGCACTATCAGGAAGGCTTTTCGTGTTTGACATTGCGACCTTCAGTGAGTGCGTTTCCGTGAAGCGATCTTGAACGCGGTGAGTCACAGGAACTATCAGTTCGGCGGCAGCATCTTTGTCCGCCAGTTCCGCGACAGATTGGTTGTCGAAAGCCCCGGAGGACTTCCCTGTGGCATTACGCTTGACAACATACTGGATCGCCACCTCCCGCGCAATCGCCGTATTGCGGAGATCCTTTCTCTCTGTGGCATGGTGGAGCGTTCCGGTCAGGGCATGAACCTGATGTTCGAGCTGAGTGTGCGGGAGGCAAAACTGCTTCCCGACTTCGCAGGCACGGATGACTTCTTCGTCAGCGTCACATCGAACTGACTGATCATCGACAAGGCAATGCTTTCTGTTATCAACAAAATCATTGAGCGGGGCGGGAATCTATTCGCTACGGAGGACTTCCTGACTATCGACGCATTGTACCACGAACGGCCACTTACGGAAAAGATGCAGGCTCGCTTGAACTGACTGATTGAGATGGACATTGTCGAGCATATTGGCCGGAAAAAATATGCCCTTACAAGAAGCCTCTACGCGGCAATGGGCAAAACCGGTGTGTGCATACACGTCGCGTTGGATTGGAGCGGGAAACCAATGAGGAACTGCTGCTAAAGCACATCCGCCAGAACAATGAAGTTGGTGTTCCATTTAAAGCATTACAGCAAGTTTTGCCGGGTCTTAATCGTAATCAGATTCAAGCTTTGATGAAAGAATTGAAAAAGGACGAAAAGGTTTTTTGTGAAGGAAGGACAAGCGCCGCAAGGTGGTTTGCTATAAATTGATAGCAGTGGATTTGCGGAAAACTTGCGTGAATTACAATTCAACACGCAATGTCTGTGTCCAAATTAGTGGAGGGATAATTGATACTGAAGGATTGATTTTCGAGAAATGTAATGCTTCAGCTAATTTATTATGGCAATAAAAGTAATGTGAAATCTGTGTTGATATTTTTGTGATGCAAAGGTAGGAGACATTGACCAACTGGCCGATGCCTCCTCCGTACTTTTTGCCATGTTACTCCGTTACAGGTTTTCTCGCGTCAATATAAAGATCAATGTCTTCGATGATATAACTTGTACCTATGGTATGCAGAGCTTCATAGCAGTCATAGAGATAATTCCAAATTTGGTATTTATCAAACAGGTCACTCAACTGCCTGCCATTCAGTTGTTTTGCATGTTTGTACTGTTCGACGCAGAATACCATAAATTTCCCTTGGTTTGTCATTGTTATCCCTCCTCCGGGAAAGTAAAGCTGCCATTTTTCTGCTCCTCATCAAACATATTGTACAGGGTCAGGGGACTGAAATGCCACAGCTTGGTCTCCTCCTGCTCTAGACTTGCATAGACCTGTGAGCGATAGAATTTCCCGGTTGCGGTTACCTCATCATATGGGTAATTCTCTGTAATCAAACGGATGATTTCAGGAACAATCAAGCCCATTATCGTGCTGAATTTTTTGTTATTCATAAGACTTTCTCCTCAGAAGCAGTGTCGATGAACACCCACGTTGCTCACGCAATAAGTAATCCCGCATTTTCGCCCAACGCTCTACTGGCGACAAGGCTCTATGCGCCTGCGCAAGTGTGCGTAAGTTCTTATTCACGGTGCATTATGTTATTATACAACAGATTCATCAATATCAACAGGGTGTACATGGACATAAACTCTTTAAATAATGCCGAAAAACCTTGCAATGCTGCACCCTGCCCCCTCCTACTTCCTTGCGTTTTTCGCCCCGACATGCTATGATAAAACACAACGCTGTCCAGTGTTGTGCATTTTGGCAGCGGCTTTGTAAGAATCAATGCCCCTCCGAGAGGCGGGGCATTTTTGTCATCAGGTAAACATAACACTCAAAATGTTCTTGGTATGTTTCATGCCGGTAAATAGGCGGGGGAGGGTACAATGAACAGAAGCCATTTCAATCAGATTATCAATAACTCTATCGCAGGGAGAAAATCTTTATGAAACTCATTACCTTCCTGCACGGCAACAAAGAAACGGTAGGCGTCCTGACCGAAGACGGTGCCGCCGTTCGCCCGCTGCCCTTTGCCGATATGAATGCGCTGATTCAGGCGTCCAGAGAAGCGCTGCTGGCCGCTGTCAAAGCCGCTGCGGCAGCTCTGCCATTGTCTGCCGTCACACTGCTGGCGCCCATCCCACGGCCACGGCAGGACGTGATCTGCCTGGGCATCAACTACAAGGCCCACGCAGAGGAAGCAGCGCGGTACAGCTCCGAGGCCTTCACCAAGGAGCGCCCCATCCCCATCTACTTCTCCAAGCGCGTGACCGAGGCCGTGGCGCCTGAGGGCTATATCGAAAGCCACCCCGGCCTTGTGGAGCGGCTGGACTACGAAGCCGAGCTGGCGGTCATCATCGGCAAGACGGTGAAAAACGTGAAGGCGAAAGACGCGGCGTACTACATCTTCGGATATACCGTCCTCAACGATGTGTCAGCCCGCGTCTTGCAGACCGCCCATAAGCAGTGGTACTTCGGCAAGAGTCTGGATGGCTTTACCCCCATGGGCCCGTGTATCGTCACTGCTGACGAGATCGCCTTTCCGCCTGCCCTGCATATCACCGCCCGCGTCAATGGCGAGCTGCGGCAGGACTCCACTACAGACCTGCTGATTACCTCCATCGCGGACATCATTGAGGAGTTGTCCTCTGGCATGACGCTGTTGCCCGGCACCATCATCTCCACCGGCACTCCCTCCGGCGTCGGCATGGGTTTCGATCCGCCGAAATTCCTGAAGCCCGGTGATGTGGTGGAGTGCTCCATTGAAGGCATCGGCACCCTGCGAAATACGGTGCGATGATCATATCAGGCAAACAGGTTTTACGTTTGCTGTTCAACGTGGTATAATACGATCATTCTTGAAACAGGAGGACGGATCTATGCGTAAGAATTTTGGAGCAAAGCCCTGGCTGTACCCACAGCCTGTGTTGATTATCGCGACCTACGGCGAGGATGGCACTCCGGACGCCATGAATGCCGCGTGGGGCGGTATCGCGGATATGAACCGCATCGCCATGTATCTCAGCGGCAGCCACAAAACGATGAAGAACATCCTGAGCCGCAAGGCATTTACCGTCAGCATGGCGGACGCGGCCCACATGGACGCCTGTGACTATGTGGGCATTGTCTCCGGCAATACAACACCAGATAAGATGGCGCGCGCCGGATTCCACGTGACCAAGAGCGAGGTGGTGGACGCACCGATTATCGATGAACTTCCCATGACACTGGAGTGCAAGTTGATCAGCTTTGACGAGGAGTCCGAGCTTCTGCTGGGCGAGATCGTGAACGTCTCCGCAGACGAGCGCATTCTGGATACTGAAGGGAAGATCGACCCGCAGAAGCTACAGCCGATCACCTTTGACCCGGTGCATAACAACTACCTCGTTCTGGGTGAGAAAGTCGGCAGCGCCTTCGAGGACGGCAGAAAACTGAAATAAGCGCAAAGCACGGAGTCGAAAGGCTCCGTGCTTTGCTTCACCTCAAAAGTTGTCTGTAGGAAAAGTGTGCAATGATTGCACACTTTTCTTTCCTGTCTTTAAGGCATACAGTCTCTCCTACATGTTTTAACTGATAGCCATTGCCGCCAGCGCCACCGCAAGAAAGTCTTGAAAGCTTTTCGCATCATCAATTTCTCTCTTCAGCAGCTCTTTTTCTGCTGGTGTTAACTGGCGCTGTCCGTTTTCGATTGCCCACTTGCATAAAAACTTGGCTTCTTGTTCTGTCATATTTCTCTCCTTATCGTCCATTTGCTTTTCAGCCGCTTCGCATCTGTTAACAGCTCATTTATTGACTTTTGGGAGGATATTTTGTGAGTTATCCTTACCATAATACCGATATTTAGCTGCTGACAAAAAATCCATTTTATACTCACCCGTACATCTTAATATATCTCGTCGTCCGTCCTGCACCGATCCGCTTTACCGAACCGGTCTTGACCATTGCTCCGAGAACGGCTTCAACGGTCGTGGGGCTGACATCGGGGAGAATTTTGCAAATCTCGGCTTTGGATAGCGGCGTCAGGCTGTTCAGGACGGTCGCCTCCACACGGGCTTTCTTCGTGATCTTCTTGCCGTGTACCACCGCAAACCGCTTGTCCAGTTCCTTATAGCACATATAGAGTGTGGACAGGAAATTCTCGATAAAGGGGAAATAGGAGTTTTCATTCGTTTCCCATCCTTCCGAGGATTGCCGTAGGGCTTCGTAATAATACGCCTTGTAGTTGTTGATCTGCTCCTCAAAGGACACATATTTACCGGCATCAAAGCCATTTTTGTATAGCAGCAGCAGCGAGAGCAGACGGGACATTCTGCCGTTGCCGTCCCGGAACGGGTGGATGCAGAGAAAGTCCAGAATCACGCAGGGAATCAAAAGAAGCTGATTGATATTCGCATCGCTTCGGGCATCCAGATAGGCAAGCTCCAACTGCTCCATTGCTTTCGGGGTTTCGCTTGCGGGCGTGGGACGGAAACGGACACGGCGGTTTCCGTCAGCATCGATCTCCAGAATTACATTGTCGTCTGTCTTGTACTGCCCGCCGTACTCATAACCCGCAAAGCTCATCATCATTTCGTGCAGCCGCAGAATGTCGCTCTGCCGGAAGTCGATATGCTCATATCCCAAGTGGATCTCGTTCAGCGCATCTCTGTACCCGGCAATCTCCGCCTCGTTGTGGTTCAGCGGGGCGCTGTTCTGATTGACAATGGCAGCGATACGCTCGTCGCTGGTCACAATGCCCTCGATGGCGTTGGAGCTTTTGATGGACTGCACCTTTGCGACAGCTTCCAGCTCCGTGAAGATCTGCGTGTATTCTTCCTTGCGCACGCCAGCCATAGTTTTGAGCGCCGCAATATTGGAAGTGAGGTTCACAAGGTTTGCCGGCAGCAAGCCGTTATTCAAAAAGGAGTAATCGAATCTTCTCATACAGCACCAGCCTTTCTGCATATAATTATAGCATATTATGTGCAGAAAAACAAGCTGATATCCCAATTATCTGCATATACTTCTTTGAGATATATGCAGATAGAGCATCCAAATAGGCAGTAATATGAGAAAACGGCACGGGGTTTCCGTGCCGTCTGCGTCAGATCGCCTTGACTTATTTGAAGCAGGCCGCGGCATTGGTAATTCAAGGCAACAAAGGCATCGTCGACCATGTAAGTGCAATATCCAGCAAGAGGGCGTCGCCATATCCTATTTTTAGTATACCGCATCCACCCCATCTTTCAACCACCTTCCCCCGCGCACACCCCTTCGATTTTGACCTCTCCCGTGCCTGAAACGCCCCTCAAACTTCCCATTTACAGGTCAAAATTTTGCCTAATGCGCGCAGGTGCCAAACCAGCAAACCCTTGCGCCGCAACGGCTTCAAGTCATTGCCGATAGGGACTCCCTGGACTGGAAGGACTACGACGCGGATACGATATGCAGGCGCGTAACATCCAAGGTGCAGCCGGGGAGCATCGTGCTGTTCCACAACGCTGCGCTGCACACGCCGGAGGCCCTGCCTGCCATCCTCGACTGCCTGATCAACGACGGGTATACCGTTGTGCCCATCAGTCAGCTGATCCTCGATCCGCCCTACACCATCGACCACACCGGCCGGCAATTCCCAGCGGAAACAGCTTCCACTACATAAGCACGACATGGGGGCACCTAAACAGTGCCCCCATTGATCTTCGACCTGAAAGCCGCATCTGTTCGCACGCTGATCCATCTGTCAGAGACAGCAACTCCTCGGCAATGTCCATATTCTAAAAGCGAAGCGCGTCCGTATCCCTGTGGCCAAAGGTCAAAAAGTCCACATTACCAGTCACTCCTTTCTTGATTTTTGGGACAAACGAAAAGAGCAGCTGTTTTCTATGCGAAAATAGCTGCTCTTTTCTAATATTTATATACTTCAACTGTTATCTGTTCAAATTTCTCTCAATCCATCCGTGCATCTGGTTATCAATTTTGAAATAGGACATTGTGCCTCCGCCCTCAATCCAGTCATAGTTCGGATAGAAGGCGATAAAGAAGCGCAAGCCAGAGGCGGTTTCGATTCGGAGATTTCTTCGGTCATCGGCAAAAGCAGTGTGCGCTTCCTGTTGATTTTCTTCGGGGATACCATCAAATACTTCCGTCTGGAAATCATCGTTTCCATAACTCACAAGTGTAATCGTCATGTGATAGAACTCGGTGATTTCCTGCCGATTTGTTACCGGTGAGCCAACTTCTTGTTCGTTGTTCCACTTCATTTCTGTAATGGATGCAATATCGTCTGCGCTCTCAATGCCATACACGCGATAAAGCTCGGTGAACGAACAGTTTGTGTTGCTGTCAAACTGATAGAAGTTGCAGAACAGCGCGGCATACCATGTGTCACCGTCTCGCAGAACATATACGCCATCACAAACAGCAGGTGCATACCGGTATAGCTCGATGTCAGTCTGGCTGACAGTGCTTTTATAGCCAATGCCTCCGTCAGATTTCAGGTAGGAAATGTGTTCGCCAGCCATATCGGCGGTGATTTCAGGCGGCAGACCATACTTCTCAAGCACCTCCGGAAGTTTGACGGCCTCGTAAAATTTGCCGTTGTACTCAAGTGCGGCAATGTTCTGCACGGGATCTTGGGTGTCAGGACCTCCTTTATGGTGAAGCACAGGAATGGCGATAGTCACCGCCAGACACAGGCAGGCTGCAACAACTCCCCATTTGACCCACTTGCGCTTCGGCTTCGCATTGGTGCGGACATTGTTGGTTTCCTCGATAATATCATCGTTCAGCATATTCAAAGCGTCACTGATGTGTTCTTTCTTCATAGCGCATAGCCCTCCTTTTCCAAGTATTCTTTCAAACCTTGCCTTGTTCGGTAGAGCATACTCTTGACCTTCGGTTCACTCATGCCGTAGTAGTCTGCGACTTCTCGGATAGGATCCGCAAAGTAGTATCTGCCGACAAATGTGTTTCGTGCATCTGCCGGGAGTGTGCGAAGATAGGCGTTGATTGCTTCTCCCAACATTTTTAGTTCCACGCTCTGCTCCGTGGTTTCGCTGCCGGAAATACAATCCTCCAGCTCGGAAAGAGAGACTGCATATTCCGAGTGCTTCCGTTTATCCCTGTTGCGTGTGCGGAACGCATCAATGGATAGTTGTCGTGTGATTTTTCCTAAATAAGTGGAGAGGACGCTTGGCTTATGCGTTGGCATGGAGTTCCACGCCTTTAAGTAGGTATCGTTGACGGTTTCCTTGCTGTCCTCCCAGTCGGAGAGGATATTGTAGGCGATTTTTGAAAGATACCGCCCATATTTCCGCTCCGTTTCGCTGATGGCACTCTCATCTCTTTTCCAGTATAAGTCAACAATCATTTCATCCTGCATGGGCGAACCTCCTTTCTCATCTGCTGTCAGGTTCCGTCACTATATATCCCGACAAAAATCGGATTTGGTTTCACGATTTTCAAAATTTCTTCAAAAAATTATAGCAGATATTTGTGAACGCTTCTACCCATGCCGTTTACGCTGTTTTTCTTCGCTGCTTCAGTAGCGGTACATCGGCGCGTTATCCTCCGTATCGGCACGTTCCTCCATCAGAGATTTGAACGCATCGGGGTCTTCACGCCATTCCTCTCGCGGCAGCGGATTTGATTGCAGCAGCGCGTACAGGTGCTCTGCCAGCTCTGTTTTGCCCTGCTCGATGGCGGTCTGGATAAGGTATAGGTGTTGCTATGCAGAGTTTTCTGCTTTTATTCGTACCGCTGTGTCTATACCTGCCCGGCCGGCCCCTCCGGCGGCAGCCAGCGTTTGCCTCCCAGCCGTATCAGATACAGCAGGCCCCGGACGCACAGTTCCGCGCACATGGCCGCCCACACGCCGGGCAGTCCCCACCGGGGCGCGGCCAGCCACGCCAGTGGCAGGCGGATGCCCCACATGGTGCCCAGATTGAACAGCGTGGGCACCAGTGTGCTGCCTGCACCCTGAAATACGCCGCCGGCCACGATGGACGCGCCGTACATAGCCTCGGCAAAGGCCTCAATGCGCAGGACGCGGGTGCCCAGGGCGATGATGTCGCTGTCCGGCGTCAGTATCGCCATCATCTGCGGGGCGAAGGCGTACAGCAGCCCGCCGGTGACGACCATGACAACGATACCCAGCAGTACCGTGACCCAGCCCAGGCGTCTGGCCATGCGGCGGCGTCCCGCTCCCACGCTCTGCCCCACCAGCATGGCCGCGGCACTCTGGATGCCGTAGGCGGGCATATAGCACAGGCTTTCCGCCGTGACAGCAAAGGAGTTTGCAGCGATAGCCACGGTGCCCAGGGGCGCCACGATGGCGGTGGACACGATCTGCGCGGTGGACAGTATCACCTTCTCCGATGCCACTGGCGCCGCGATGCGGAGCACCATGCGCAGCTGTGTGCGGTCAAGGTGCAGACGCTCACCCTTCTCCAACCGCAGCGCCGGGCTGCGGCGCAGGACGAAATACAGCAGGTACAACCCCACCGCCAGCTCCGCAAGGCCAGTGCCCAGGGCGGCGCCCGCCGTGCCCAGTCCCGCGCCGGGCAGGGATAGTGCGCCCAGCCGGATGGTACCGGTGGGGAAAATAAGCAGGGTGTTGAACACCACATCCAGCGCACACATGAGCACCATGCAGACACCGGGCGTGCGCATATTGCCGGTGGCCTGCAGCTGTCCCGCCGCCACGTTGTCCAGCTGGAGGGCGGGCAGGAACAGACTGTACACCAGGAAATAGGCAGAGGCATCCCGCCAGATCTCCTGCTCCGCCCGTAGCAGCCGGGGCAGCGGCGCAGACAGTGCCGCCGCCAGTGTCGCCATGACCACGCTGAAGGTCAGGCACAGCACCAGCGCCTGCTTGAGGATGTTGCGCGCCTCGGCCAGGCGGCCGCCGCCCACCCGCTGCGCCGTCAGCACGTTGAAGCCCATAGCTGCCGCGTAAGACAGCCCTCCGAACAGCCAGGTGGTGGAGGCCACCAGCCCCACTGCCGCCGACTGGGACGCGCCCAGGCGGCCCACCATGGCCGCGTCGATATATTGCATGATAATAGTGGCCAGCTGTGCCATGATGGCCGGCCAGCTGAGCTGCAGCGTCAGGCTGATCTGCTGCCGGGTGGACAGCGGCGCGCCGCTGCGCAGCAAAGCCAGATGATCCGTTTTCAAGGGTGTCCCTCCATAGAACTTGTTTTTTCACTGTACCATCGATTGACAAGGACAAACAAGTCCTTGTCAATCGATGGTACCACGGACGCGCGCTTTTCGCAACCCCGGCGTGGCGGAGCACCGTGATATACAGCATATAAATGTGCGGGCACAGCCCGTTGTCCGGGCGTCCAATACCCGGCCGGGCTTGTTCAGGCCGCACAATATGGTACAATGCCCGTAAAGAATATCGGCGGGACCGTATCCCGCGAAAAGAGGACAATATGGAGTATCATGTTCTGCCCCACGGCGGGGAGAAGGTCAGCGCCATCGGCACGCAGCCGGAGGAGTTCGCCGCCATGATCACCGACCGCCTGCAGCTTGAGCTGCGGAATAACTGAACTGACCGACCGGCCCCACGGCTATGCCGTGGGGCCGGTTTTACTTTACTGGCACATCAGAAACGCTTTCAGCGCCAGCTGGAAGGTCAGCATCTGCTCGCTGTCGTTATAGTTCAGATCCAATATCTCGGCAATACGGTCCAGCCGGTACAGCAGCGTGTTCCGGTGGATAAACAGCGCCTTGGAGGTCTTTACGGAGTTCTGACAGTTGTTGAAATAGGTTTCCAGCGTGTACAGCAGTTGAGTATTGTGTTCCTCGTCGTACGCCAGCAGCGGCTTGATCCGCTGGATCAGCGCCAGTTTCGCATTGGGTGAGTCATAGATGAGCTCGCAGAGAATATACCGGCGGTAAGTGGCAATACGCTCGTCACATATCCTGCTGGCCAGATCCACCGTGCGGAGCGCCTGGGAATAGCTGCGGCAGAATTCCGCAAGCGAGGGCACAGGGTCACCGATGCCGAAGATCACACCCCGATCCTGCCCCTTAGCGCTGAGCATCTTCATCAGGTCCCCGCAGTACTCCCGCACCAGCGCCACCTGCTCATACACGGGCAGGCTCTCGCTCTGCTGCAGCACAAGGATCACGTTGTTGTACTTGGCGAAAGCATAGCTGATATTCCCGGACAGCATCTCCCACTTGTCCGCCAACTGGCTGCGCAGCAGGGCGCTGGTGCCCAGCCATTCTGACGTCTGCAGCAGCCGGTTCTGCTCGGTGAAGGAGATCAGCGCACAGATATAGGGCGAATACAGCGGGATATTGCAGTAGTTGGCGGATTTGACGATCTCGCCGTAGGACAAAGCTCCCTCCGTCACCAGGGCGTCCAGGAAGTGGCTGATCTCCCTCCTGGAGGATGAACCCCCGCGCTTTTTGATCAGCACCAGCGTACAGGCGGCGGCAATACGTCGGTACAATGTGTTCTCATTCTCGGTCAGCGGCGCATTGGCGGGGCGGATCGCGCCCAGATACCCCATGATCTCCTGCTCGGAGTGGATGGGATAGATGTGCACGCACTTGTCCTCCTGCTGTAAGGGATAGATCCCGGCGGACAGACCTGCTGTCCGCAGTTTTTCTACCTCCTTGACGCGCTCCGGCACGGAGAACAGCACCTGCCCCACAGCCAGTTCTTCCCGCAGCCCCGGCTGCAGCATCTGGGAAACGCACTGTATCTTCCGGCTCGGTGTCATATACAGCAGCGGCACGTGAAGCAGCGGGCCGCACTTTTTCAGCAGATATTCCACCTCCGCGTGTCCCTGCAGCACATCAAACATGGCCTGATACACCATCTGCAGCGCCTGTTCCTCGTTGATGCCGTAAACATATTTGCTGACGGCTTCACTGATCTCGGATAGGGAGGTGTGGTAGGGAATACGCATCAGCGGGAAGTGCAGCTCATCGGCCAGCTGCAGCATAGCGGGCGGTATCTCATGAAAATACCGTTTCATTTTAATAACAAGGCCGCCGGAGCCGCTGTCGGCCAGATCCCGCAGCACCTTCTCCTGCTTTACCGGGTCGTCCAGCAAAAAGTAGCCCGTAGTCAGCATGATCTCTCCGGCACGCATCCAATTGACCATCTCCGGGTTATCGAACATCACTGCGCCGGATATGGTGCGCGCCAGGCCGTCCGCACCGGCGGCCACCTCCACCACCCGCAGCTCATTCTGTTTCAAAAGCTCCCGCAGCGTCATAAGTACGCCTCCCTTCGGCAAAACACCAAAACACCCCCTATTTTGATGATACCATTATACCCCATAAGTGTAAACCACCTTTTGTGCAGACGCACAAAAAACCGGGCGCGAATTTGTGCCGTGCGGCGGGCATGGCCGAGGAAATCGTGCTACCCTATAGGTGAAAATACTTCAGACCGCAAAAGAGGGAGCACATGAAAATTACTGTTCTGACCTGGTGCGTCAGCTTTTTACCTATACTGCTGCTGATTATGCTGCTGGCAGTTTTCCGCATATCTACCGCCCGCGCCGCAGGTGTGACACTGCTGCTGACCGTACTGTCCGCCTTAGTAGTGTACAAAGCGGACATACAGCTGGTACTGTTCGAGAGTCTGAAAGGCGTGTGGAGCACAGCCACCATCCTATATATCATCTTCCCCGCGCTGCTGCTGTACGAGCTCATCGCCGCCTCCGGCGCCATAGATGTGATGAACGACACCATGCGGCAGCTGAGCCCCCACGAGCTGTTCCGCATCCTGACAGTAGGCTGGGTATTCGTGGGATTTCTGCAGGGTATCACCGGCTTTGGCGTTCCGGTCGCCATATGCGTCCCCATGCTGGTGGCGCTGGGCGTCCGCCCCACCGTGGCGGTCATCATCGCCCTGCTGGGCCAAGCCTGGGGCAACACCTTCGGCACGCTGGCTGTGGCCTGGGACGTGCTGGTGCAGATCTCCGGCATCACCGGCACGGAGCTGCATTTGACTGCCCGCTACACCGCCTTGCTTCTGTGGATACTGAACCTGGCCGCTGGCGCATTGATCTGCTGGCTGTATGACCGGGGCCGCGGGCTGCGGCAGGGCGCTGTGTTTGTCCTTGTGATCTCCCTGATACACGGCGGCGGCGAGCTGCTGGTCGCACAGTACAACGCCTCCATCGCGGCCTTTATCCCCGCCACCGTGGCTATGGCCGCCATACTCCCCCTGTCCCGTCTGCCTATGTACCGCAGAGCATACGCCTGTGAAGGCAGCCCCATGATGGTACGCCGGACCTCCGCGACAGGCGCGGAAAAGCCTCGCGGCGCCGTCTGGCTGTACTTTGCCCCCTATATGGTGCTGATCCTTGTTACCGTAGTACTTCTGGTGATCCCTTCCGTCCACGAGGCGCTGAGCCGCTGGAGCGTGGGGTTCGCTTTCCCCGAGACCCGCACCGCCTACGGCATCGTCAATGCTGCCACGGCCAAGTACTCTCCCTTCCACCCGCTGGTGGATTCCGGTACCGTACTGCTGCTGACCTGTATCATCAGCTACGCCCTGCTCCATGGCCGCGGTCTGCTGAAGCGTTCACAGTTCCGCGTCATGCTGTCACGGACGCTGCAGAAAACAAGACCCGTAGCCGTGTCCCTGATCCTGCTGCTGATCATCTCCAAGCTCATGAGCGGCAGCGGCCAGACGCTGGTGCTGGCGCAGGGCATCACCCACGTCATGGGTCGGTGGTACGCGCTGCTGGCCGGCGTGCTGGGCGTGATAGGCTCCTTTGTCACCGGCAGCAACATGTCCTCCAACATCCTGTTCACCGATGTACAGGTGAATGCAGCCGCCGACCTCGGCGTCAGCAGCAGCCCCCTGCTGGCGGCGCAGACCGCCGGCGCCTCCGCCGGCAGTATGATCTCCCCCAGCAAGATCATCCTGGGCACCACAGCCGGCGGCGTACCCGGCGAAGAGGGCACGGTACTGCGCTTCACGCTGCTGACGGCAGCGATCCTCACTTTGGTCACTGGGGTGATCTGCTGGATCATCCTGTAATAAGAAAGGAGAGCAAATCGTGAAAACTTTGTTCCGCAATGGCAGCATCCACACCATGAACGGCACAGAGGTCGTTCATTCCCTGCTGGTGGAGGACGGCCGCATTCTGGATGTGAACTGCGATGTCCCCGCTGGCGAGTGTCAGGTGGTGGACCTGCACGGTAAGACCGTGCTGCCCGGCTTCCACGACAGCCACGAGCACTTCCTCTGCTATGCCACGGATAAGGAGAAGATCAACTTCTTCGGTATCCGCTCTCTGGAGGAAATGGCCGAGCGCACCCGCCGGTACATCGCCGACCGCGGCATCAAAAAGGGCGAATGGATCCAGGGCGGCGGTTGGAACGAAAATGAGTTCGACGTGCCTGTGCTGCCCTCCCGGCAGGATCTGGACAAGTTCTGCCCGGACAACCCCGCCATCTTTACCCGTACCTGCTGCAGCGTGGCCGTGGCCAACACCGCCGCGCTGAAGGCCGCCGGCATTTTTGATGATATTCCTACGCTGCAGGACGGTCACATCGTGGTGGATGAAAACGGCGTCCCCACCGGCATGCTCCACGAGCGCGCCCGGCACCTGGTCTATGACATCCTGACCAAGTACACCAAGGAACAGCTGAAGCAGTTCATCCTGGACTATCAGAAGGATCTGCTGTCCACCGGCCTGACCACCGTACAGACCGATGACTTCAAGCTGTGGGACGCCACTATCGATGACATTCTGGCCGCCTATGAGGAACTGGACAAAGAGGGCAAGCTGAACGTGCGCTTCATCCAGCAGCTCCGCCTCATCACCGACGCGCAGCTGGAGGACTACCTCCACCGCCACAGCGGCCGCACCGGCGACGGCAGCGAGTTCTTCAAGATCGGCGCCTTCAAGCTGCTGCCCGACGGTTCCCTGGGCGGAAAGACCGCCGCGCTGCGTGAGCCCTATGAGGGCGACCCGGAAAATAAGGGCATCTTCGTCTATGACGAGAAGGTGTTCTATGACCTGCTGGAAAAAGCCTACCGCAACGGCCTGCAGCTGGCCATCCATGCCATCGGTGACTATACCATGGACGTGATTTTGGACTGCTATGAAAGGATCGCCGCCAAGTACCCCAAGCCCGATCCACGGTTCCGCATCATCCACTGTCAGATCACCAGCGAAGATATTTTGGACCGCTTCGCCCGCAACGGCGTTTTGGCGGACATCCAGCCCCTGTTCATCCGTGCGGATATGGAGATCGCCGAGGAGCTGCTGGGCAAGGAGCGTGTCTCCACCTCCTACGCCTGGAAGACCATGCTGGACAAGGGTATCCACGTTTCCGGCAGCTCCGACGCCCCTGTGGAATCCTTCGACCCCATCCTGGCTATCCACTGCGCCGTCACCTCTCAGAATTTGGATGGACAGCCTGCGGGCGGCTGGCTGCCGCAGCAGAAGCTGACCGTGCAGGAGGCCGTGGCGCTGTACACCACCGGCTCCGCCTACACCAACTACGAGGAAAACGTCAAGGGCAAGCTATGCCCCGGCTATCTGGCGGACTTCATCGTCCTGTCCCAGGACATCTTCTCCGTCCCGGAGAATGAGATCGTCAACACCAAAGTTGAGCAAACCTACTTGGGAGGTAAGTTGGTATATTCCCGTTGACATCCCCTTTCCCACGCATCAGAATAAGACGATACAAGAGAGGAGAGAATCATGAAAAAGAAAAGAAATCTTATCGGTGTATGTCTGGTGGCCGTTCTCATGCTCGCTCTGACCGTTATCGGCTATGCTGCCGGTGACGGCGAAGCGGCACCGGAGTACGGCGCATGGTGCCTGGTCCCCCCGCTGGTCACCATCGTCCTGGCCTTCGTTACCAAGCAGACCATCATCTCCATGTTTATCGGCATCTGGGTAGGTGCCACCATCATCCATCACTTTAACCCCATCGACGGCCTGATCGGCAGCTTCACTGGGTACCTGGTGCCTTCTATTGCCGACAGCTGGAACGCGGGCATGCTGATCATCATGGCGCTCATTGGCGGCTTCATGTATATGCTCAGCGCCTGCGGTGGCGCGGAGGCCTTCGGCCGCTGGGCCGAGAAGGTGGCTAACAACCGCAAAAAGAGCCAGCTGCTGGCCTGGATCGCCCCCTTCGTATTCATCTTCAACCAGGGCTGTCTGCTGGTGGGCGTCATCATGCGTCCCGTCACCGACAAGACCCATATCTCCCGCGTAAAGCTGGCCTACATCACCGATGCCATGGGCGCACCGCTGGTCTCTATGTCCCCCATCAGTGATAACGGCGTGTACCTGGTGGGTCTGCTGGCCGCCGAGATCGCCGCCCTGAACCTCACCGGCGTGGGTGCCTACGACCTGTATTTCGGCATGTTCCAGTTCAACCTGTACGGTGTGTTCTCCGTCATCACCGTCCTGCTGGTCATCCTGTTCGGCCTGGATGTCGGCCCCATGTACAAGGCCGAGAAGCTGGCTATCGAGACCGGCAAGACCTACAGCGACACCGATAACCTGATCGCCACGCCCCCCGAGACCGACTTCGCCGAGGACTGCAAGCTGAGCATGGCCAACTTCCTGGCCCCCATGATCACTCTGATCCTCACCATCTTCGCCGTGGTGTTCTACACTGGCCAGATCTGGGTCAACGGCTTCATTGGCTGCTTCGGCCACGCCAATATCCAGATGGCCATCGCCATGTGCTTCCTCACCGGCTCCATCGCCGCCGGAATCGTGGGCATTAAGTCCAAGCTCATTACCCTGGGCGGTGCCATTGACAAGTGGACGAAGGGTGCGGCCAGCATGATGCAGGTCATTATGATCCTCGTGTGTGCGTGGAGCATCAGCGGTCTGACCAAGTCCATGAACATCGGCCAGTTCCTCACCGGCGTGGTGCAGGATTCTATCCCCGCGGCACTGATCCCCGCCATCCTGTTCCTGATCGGCGTGGTGGTGTCCTTCGCCACCGGCAGCTCCTGGGGCGTCTGGGCCCTGGGTATGCCCATCGCCCTGCCCATGGCCAACGCAATGGGTATCCCCCTGACTCTGGCTATCGGCGCGGTCGTTTCCGGCGGTCTGTTCGGTGACCACTGCTCCCCCATCTCCGACACCACCATCCAGTCCTCCACCAGCGCCTGCTGCGACCATCTGCAGCACGTAAAGACCCAGCTGCCCTATGCCTTGACGGTTGGTATCTCCTCCCTGATCGGCTTCCTGTTCGCCGGACTGGTGGCTCCCGTGCTGGCTCTGCCCGTGACCCTGGTGTGCATCATTGCCGCCCTGCTGGTCATGAGGAACATCTCCCGCAAACAGGCCGCTGTGGCTGCCTGAGTGATCTCCCTTACCTCCCCTCAAAAAGGAAACCGCCCGCCGGGCGGTTTCCTTTTTGCTCTCCGGCTGCAAAAGGACCGTCCAACGGCTGGCTGGCTTTATGTACATCGGAGCCCTTGCTTTTTGGCAAAATGCAGACTATACTAAGGGCGAAAAGCTGAAACGCACCTGTGGAGAGGAGGCAGCATAGATGAGGGAGATGTGTCAGACTTTCGGTATAACAGCGCTCGGCGAGACCGTGGAAAGCTGGACGCTGAAAAATGAGTTTCTGACAGCGGAGGTGCTTACCTACGGCGCAACGCTGCGGCGGCTGGTATTCGGCGGTGTGGATGTGGTGCTGGGGTACGACACATTGTCGGAATACGAGCGAAACGACGGCTATGTCGGTGCGACGGTGGGCCGGGTGTGCAACCGCATCGGCGGGGCGTCCTTCGGACTGAATGGCAAGACGTACCCACTGGCGAAAAACGACGGAGAGAACCATCTCCACGGCGGCGTGCGGGGCTTTGACAAGCGTGTCTGGGCGGCGGAGCCGCTGGCGGACGGCCTGCGGCTGCACCGTCTGTCGCCTGACGGGGAGGAGGGGTATCCCGGAACGTTGGCGGTGTCGGTGACATATCGGCTGGCCGGCGAGTCGCTTCGGATCGAATACGAGGCGGAAAGCGATGCCGACACCCTGTGCAGCCTGACCAACCACAGCTATTTCAACCTGAACGGCGGCGGTACGGCTATGGCGCATACGCTGGCACTGGCGGCGGAGAGGTATCTGGAGACGTCTCCCGGCTGCCTGCCCACGGGGCGGGCGCTGCCGGTGGCGGGGACGCCCTTTGACTTCCGTGCAGCTAAGGCTGTCGGCCGGGACATCGATACGGCGGCGGAGCAGCTGCGGCTGGTGAACGGCTATGACCACCATTTCTGCGTGGACGGGGCCGGTCTGCGCCGTGCGGCGGTGCTGCGGGGCGACAGCAGCGGCATCGCCATGACGATGGACACCACCTCTCCCGGTGTGCAGCTGTATACGGCCAACTGGCTGTCCCGGCGCGGCGGAAAGAATGGGGCGGTATATGAGCCCCGCTGCGCCGTGTGTCTTGAGCCGCAGTTCCCGCCGGATGCGGTACACCACCCGGGCTTTCCCCAGCCGCTGCTGCTGCGGCGGGGCGAAGTATACCGGCACTGCACGGTATACTCCTTTTCAAAATAACAACACATCCCCCGTGCAGCGTATCTGCGCGGGGGATGTGTTGTTATTATTGCGCTCAGCCCATGACCACGCGTACCTGCACCTCTGTGCCGGGTGCGGCCGGGGGAAGCACATTCCCGGTGATGGGTGTTCCATCCACGGCGATGGAAGCGATTCCCTTTTCTACGTGGTGAGGATTCTCCACAGTGATGCGGTAGACTGCACCGCGGTAGCGGCGCTTGATGGTATAGCCTGCCCATTCCGCGGGGATACAGGGATCGATGGCAAGGCCCTCCAGCGTGGGCTGCACGCCGAGAATGGCCTGCGAGATGCTGACGAACGTCCAGGCTGCTGTGCCGGTGAGCCAGCTGTTCTTACCCTCGCCGAAGGTGGGCGCGTCCTTGCCGGCCACCATCTGGCTGTATACATACGGCTCAGTGCGATGGATCTCACTGATGTCCTCAATATAGGCGGGGCAGGTCTTGCGGTAGACCTCGAAGGCGCGTGTGCCGTGCCCCAGCACCGTCTCGGCGCAGGTGATCCACGGGTTGTTGTGGCAGAAGATACCGGCGTTCTCCTTATAACCGGGGGGGTAGCTGGTGATCTCGCCCAGCTCCAGATGATACCGGGTGTAGGCCGGGTGCAGCAGGACGATGCCGTATTGGGTGTCCAGATACCGCTGCACGCTCGCCAGCGCCTGCGCGGCCTGGCCGGTGGCGGCGCCGATGCCCGCCATGACGCACATACCCTGCGGCTCGATGAATATCCGGCCCTCTTCACATATCCGGCTCCCGACGGGCGCGCCAAAGGCGTCGTAGGCGCGGCGGAACCACTCACCGTCCCAGCCGGCATCCATTACCGCCTGCTCCATGGCGGTAATGGCGCTCTCGGCATCGTCTGCCTCGGCGTCCAGACCCATATGACGGCAGATATCCGCCCAGGCGCGGCCGTATTTCACGAACATACCGGCGATAAACACGCTTTCCGCCACCGGCCCCTCACTGGGTCCGGTGGTCTGAAAGCTCTCGCCGGGATGGGCGGAGAAGCAGTTGAGGTTCAGACAGTCGTTCCAGTCGGCGCGGCCGATCAGCGGCAGACCGTGGGGTCCCAGGTGGTCGACGGTATAGCGGAAGCTGCGCCGCAGGTGCTCCAGCAGCGGCTGCTCCGTGCCGGCTTTTGTGTCGAAGGGCACCGGCTCGTCCAGAATGGTCCAGTCGCCTGTCTCGCGGAGGTAGGCGTCCGTTCCGGCAATGAGCCACAGCGGGTCGTCGTTAAAGCCGCTGCCCACAGCCAGGTTGCCCTTCTTGGTCAGGGGCTGGTACTGGTGATAGGCGCTGCCGTCGGGGAACTGGGTGGCGGCAATGTCCAGGATGCGTTCCCTTGCCCGCTGGGGGATCATGTGGACGAAGCCCAGCAGGTCCTGACAGGAGTCACGGAAGCCCATGCCCCGGCCCATGCCGCTTTCGAAGTAGCTGGCGGAACGGCTCATATTGAAGGTGACCATGCACTGGTACTGGTTCCAGATGTTTACCATGCGGTCCAGCTTCTCGTCGCCGGAGGACACCTGATAGCCGTCCAGCAGCCGGCTCCAATGGTCCCACAGGGCGGCAAGCGCCCGGTCAAAGGCTGCGTCGGAGTTGTAGCGCTCCATCATGGCGTGGGCCTTTTCCTTGTTGATGACGCCGGGAGCGCTCCATTTGGCGTCCTCCGGATTTTCAATGTAGCCCAGGCCCAGCAGCAGGGTTTGGGATGCGCCGGGGGCCAGCGACAGCGTGAACTGCATGGCGCCTACCGGTGCCCAGCCGTGAGCCACGCTGCCGGTGCAGGCACCGTTTTTTACCGCCTGGGGCATGGACGGCGCGCCATACACGCCCATAAAGGCGTCGCGGCTGGTGTCAAAGCCCTCGTAAGGGCGGTCTGCCCACAACACGGCGTAGTGATCCCGGCGCTCGCGGTACTCGGTCTTGTGATAGATGGCGTTGGACTCCAGCTCCACCTCGCCAATGGAGAAATTGCGCTGAAAATTGGAGCTGTCGTCCATGGCGTCCCACAGGCAGAACTCCGCATAGGGAAACAGCGACACTGTGCGGGGCGCATCACTCTCGTTGATGACGGTCAGCCGGGTCAGCAGGCAGTTGTCGCCCTTGGGCACCAGCATTTCCTGACGGACGGCTATGCCGTTTTTGGAGCCGCGGAGGATCGTATAGCCCAGTCCGTGGCGGCACTCATACTCGTCCAGCTCCGTCTGCGTGGGCTGCCAGCCGGGGTTCCAGACGGTGTCGCCGTCCTTGACGTATACATGAAAGCCGTCGCTGTCCAGCGGGCAGTTGTTATAGCGGTAGCGGGTCAGACGGCGGAGACGGGCATCCCGGTAGAAGGCGTAACCGCCGGCTGTGTTGGACACCAGCGCAAAAAAGTCCTCGCTGCCCAGGTAATTGATCCACGGCAGCGGTGTGCGGGGTGTCTCGATCACATATTCGCGTTTTGCGTCGTCGAAGTGGCCAAAGCGCATAAAAACGTCTCCTTTCGCTCGCGGCGTGGTGCCGGAGCCGATATTCCGAAAACGATTAAGGCATATATGGATATGCGTTCAATAGAGAGAGTAGCGCATTTTTGCATAAAAAGCAAGCTATTTTTCAGCCAATTTCATAAAAAATGAAAAATATATAGGCGGCAACGTTGTTACGTTTATTTTCGCTGGGAAATTATACAAATTTTCGCAGTTGTAGTCGTGCGAATATACAAAGTTGAGCATTCTAAACAAACATATATTGCTTTTTCTGCCCGAATGGGGTATTGTAAGAAGCGAAAACGATTAAGTTATGCAAACGGGGGAGGACACCTATGGTATCCATGAAGGACATCGCACAGCGTTGCGGCGTATCCGTGGCCACGGTCAGCAAGGCGCTGAACGGTCAGCAGGATATCGGAGAGGATACTCGCCGACGGATCTGTATCGCCGCGGAGAAGATGGGCTATATGACAAACTCCGCCGCCCGTGCGCTGAAGACCAACCGCACCTATAATTTAGGCGTACTGTTTGTGGACGAGAGGCACAGCGGTCTGGCACATGAGTACTTCTCCGCTGTGCTGGAAAGCTTCAAGGCTGAGGCGGAGGCCCACGGCTACGACATCACCTTCCTCAACCACAACGTGGGCGGAAAGCCCACCACGTATTTGCAGCACTGCCGGTACCGCGGTCTGGACGGCGTGGTCATCGCCTGTGTGGATTTTAACCACCCGCAGGTGCAGGAGCTGGTGGACAGCGGGCTGCCGCTGGTGACCATCGACCACGTGTTCAACAACCGTCTGGCCGTGACCTCCGATAACCTCTGCGGCACGGAGGCGCTGGTGCGCCACGTGTACGAAGCCGGTCACCGGCGCATCGCCTTCATCCACGGCGAGGACACCGCCGTTACCCAAAACCGCCTGACCTCATATTACCGGGCGCTGGAGGCGCTGGGGCTGGAGGCGGAGCCGGATTATGTACGCGCAGGGCGCTACCACGATCCGGAGTGCTGCGCCCGCGAGACGGCCGCGCTGCTGGCGCTGCCGCAGCCGCCAACCTGCATTCTGTTTCCCGATGATTTTTCCGCCATCGGCGGCCTGAACACCATCGCCGCCGCAGGACTGCGGGTCCCCGACGACATCTCTGTGGCCGGCTACGATGGTATCTATCTCTCCCAGACCATGAGCCCGCGGCTGACCACGTACCGGCAGGATACGGCGGCCCTGGGCCGGACCGCCGCCGCGGGGCTCATCGAGCTGATCGAGAAGCCCCGCACCACCGTCATGGACCGCACCGTCGTTACCGGCGCGCTGCTGCCCGGCGGGACGGTAGCCTTACCCCGCACCGAATAAGGTGATACCTGTGCAGAAGGCACAGTATGTATATCACACACTTTTAAGGAGGAAATGCTATGAAGAAGTTTTTGACTATGCTGCTGGCGCTGGTCATGGCGCTGAGCCTTGTGGCCTGCGGCCAGACCGAGCAGTCTGACGCCGACAAGGACGCCGAGGGCACCAGCACCGACCCGTTCTATATCTGGACGTGGAACACCGACTATCAGAAGATCCTGGACGAGGTGCTGCCCAAGTACCTGAGCGAGGAGCAGGTCTCCCGCATCCAGATCGTCAATGTGGGCGACTCCAATATTTATCAGGACAAGATCGATGCGATCCTGGCCGATCCCAGCAACGAGCAATATCCCGACATCATGCTGCTCGAGGTAGGCTATGTGCAGAAGTACGTCCAGTCCGGCCAGCTGATGAAGGCCGCTGATCTGGGCATTACCGCCGAGGATATGTCCAATATGTACGACTACAACCTGAAGCTGGGCAGCGACGCCAACGGCGACGCCTACGCCCTGTTCTGGCAGGCCACGCCCGGCTGCTGGCAGATCCGCACCGACCTGGCCGAGAAGTACATGGGCACCACCGATCCTGCCGAGCTGCAGGAAAAGCTGAGCACCTGGGATAAGGTCATCGAGGTCTCCCAGTCCGTCAATGAGCAGAGTGGCGGCAAGGTGAAGCTGCTCAGCGGCGCGGACGATCTGAAGTATGTATTCTGCAACGGCGCCCGCACCTCCGCGTGGTATGACGCCGATGACAACATCGTTATCGATGACGCCGTCAAGACCTACTTTGAGCTGAGCAAGAAGCTGGACGGCCTGACCTTCGACACCAAGATGTGGAGCACCGACTGGGCCGCGCTGAAGGACGGCGACGGTGAGGAGACCGAGGCCTGCATCGCCTTTACCGGCTGCCCCTGGTACACCTACTGGTGCCTGACCGACACCTGGTCCGACAACTCCGTACTGATCCAGGGTCCCCAGGCCTTCTACTGGGGCGGCACCGGCCTGGCGGCTACCGCCAACTGCTCTGACAAGGAGCTGGCCCGCCAGATCATCTACTACACCACCTGCAACACCGAGTCCATGGTGGCCATCAACACCGCCAACGGCGACTATGTGAACAACAAGGCCGCCATCGATTACATCAAGGAGAACGGCTCCGGTACCACCAGCACCTATAAGACCGCCGGCGGTCAGGACATCATCGGCTTCTTCGCTGACAAGTGCGACGGCATCAATGTGCTGGCCGTGGGTGAGGATCAGGTCATCTGCGAGCAGCTGCTGCCCGCCGCTGTGGATGCGTATATCGCCAACGGCGATCTGGATGCTGCGCTCGCTGACTTCGCGGCCTCCATCCACGACAAGTATTCCTACCTGAACGTTAAGTAAGGCGTTTCCCGACAGGCCTCCCTTCCCCGGTGGGGGGAGGGAGGCCTGCGGTCATTTCCCGAAAGGAGGCTCGCTATGCGTGCACCGAAACCGAAGCATAAGGGCATCAGCTACAGCAAGTACGGCTATCGGTTCATTCTGCCGTTCTTTCTGGTGTATCTGGTGTTCTCCCTGTGGCCGCTGCTGAGCACGTTTTATTACAGCCTGTTTGAATACACCACCCGTAATCTGGTAGAGACATCTGCCTTCACGGGGCTGGGGAACTATGGCAAGGTGCTGGGCCTGGTAGAGGGGGAGAAGGCCAATTTCCTCCTGTATCTGGGAAACACGGTTCGGATATGGATCTGTAACTTTGTGCCCCAGATCCTGATGAGCCTGCTGGTGGCCGCATGGCTGACCGACAACCGCGTACAGCTGAAGGGCAAGGGTGTGTTTAAGGTGCTGACCTATATGCCCAATATCATCACGGCAGCCTCCGTATCCATGGTGTTCTACGCGCTGCTGTGTCAGTACGGCCCGGTGATGACCACGCTGCGGAAGCTGGGGTGGGTGGCGCAGACGGCCAACATCATGTCCGACAAGTGGGCCACCAGCCTGACCATCTCCTTTATCCTGTTCTGGATGTGGTACGGCAACACGTCCCTGATCCTGATCTCGGGTATGATGGGTATCAACAGGTCCCTGTACGAGGCCGCCGATATTGACGGCGCCACCTCCTGGCAGAAATTTATCCGCATCACCCTGCCGCTGCTGAAGCCGGTGCTGCTGTATACACTGGTCACCTCTGCCATCGGCGGATTGCAGCTGTACGACATTCCCGCCCTGTTCAATACCAACGGCGGCACCATCGGTTATCCAGACGATACCAGCACCACCGTTACCATGTACATCATGCGCCTGCACAGCACAGATACCGGCCGCGCGGCGGCGGTGTCCATCCTGTTGTTCCTGGTGACGGTGGCGGTCTCCATGCTGCTGTTCTTCTTTATGAAGGAACGGCAGCCCCGCAAAAAGCATTTTCAGGCAGGAGGTGACACACAGTGAAGCACCACGACCCCGCCGCCATTCGGCGCGCCAAGATCATCCGCACCATTGTGATGGTGTTCCTGTGCATCCTCAGCCTGCTGCCCTTCTACCTGATGTTCGTCAACGGCACGCGGACCTCCAACGAGGTCAAGTCCGGCATCAGCTTCTGGTTCGGCAGCAATCTGCTGGAAAACCTGCATAACTTCGACCTGAAGCAGCGCGGCCTGGGTGTTACTGCCCTGGGCAGCATGGTCAATTCTCTGCTGGTGACGGTACCGGCCACCGCGCTGTCGGTCTATTTCTCCGCGCTGACGGCCTACGGTATCCATGCCTATGATTTCAAGCTGAAAAAAGCCGCCTGGGGCTTTATCTTGGCGGTGATGATGGTGCCCACGCAGGTGTTCGCCATCGGCTATTACAAGTTTATGATACAGCTGAAGCTGATCGACACCTACTGGCCGCTGATCATCCCGGCCATCACCACGCCGGTGGTGGTGTTCTTCCTGCGGCAGTATCTGCTGGGCGCACTGCCTCTGGAGGTGGTGGAGGCCGCCCGTATCGACGGCTCCGGAGAGTTCCACACCTTCAATACCATCGTCTTGCCTATTATGAAGCCGGCACTGGCGGTACAGGCCATCTTCCAGTTCGTAGCCAACTGGAACAGCCTGTTCCTGCCCAGCCTGATCATCAACTCCACCGGGAAAAAGACACTGACCATGTTCGTGCAGATGCTCATGGGGGAGTCTTTCCGCGCCGATTACGGCGTGATATTCCTGGCGCTGTCCATCACTATCCTGCCGATGTTCATCATGTATTTCCTCCTTTCCCGTTACATCGTGGAGGGCGTGTCGCTGGGAAGCGTCAAGGGATGAGCCGTACCGTATTTCCGCCTTCCAAATGTTCAAATGGATAACTGCAAAAGAGCCGCTTATTCCGGTTTGGGAATAAGCGGCTCTCGGCCTTTTCACGCGCGATGAATTTTCAGCGCGCCCCGGTGTTCTCTGTGCTCATATCCGGATGTCCCCGTCAGCGGCCTGCGCCTGCCGAAGCAGCGGCGTGCAGGCATCCAGAAATTTCCGTACCTGCTGCGGGCACCGCCCGATATACAGCCGCGGCTCCATCAGTTGCTCCAGCTCCGACCGGCTCAGTCCGAAGACCGGATCGCCTGCCAGCCGGTCCAGCAGGTCGCAGGGCAGACCTTCCTTCATGCGCTTTGTTGCTGCCATAGAGTGTCTCCGAATGACCTCGTGCAGCTGCTGCCGGTCGCCGCCCCGCTTCACCGCCTCCATCATCAGGTCCTCCGTGGCCAGGAACGGCAGATATTCCCGCAGGGTGCGATTTACGATCGCCTCGTTGACGTGCAGACCCGCCGTCACGTTTTGGCACAGCCGCAGTACTGCGTCGACGCACAAAAAGCCCTCCGGCATGGCGATGCGCCGGTTGGCAGAGTCGTCCAGCGTTCGCTCCAGCCACTGGACGGAAGCGGTCATAGGCGCGTTCATAGCGTCGGCTATCATATAGCGGCTGAGAGAGCAGATGCGTTCACACCGCATGGGATTGCGCTTATAGGCCATGGCGGACGAGCCGATCTGATCCGCCTCGAAGGGTTCCTCCAACTGCCGGTCATGCTGCAGAAGGCGGATATCGTTGGCCATGCGATAGGCGCTCTGGGCGATGCCGCTGAGACAGCCGAGGATGCGGCTGTCCGTCTTCCGGGGATAGGTCTGTCCGCATACCGGGAAGCAGGCGGAAAAGCCGAACTCCGCCGCGATGCGGCGGTTCATCTCGTCGATCTTTGCCTCATCGCCGTCAAACAGGTCCATGAAGCTGGCCTCTGTGCCTGTGGTACCGCGGCAGCCCAAGAACCGCAGTGCGGACAGTACATGGTCCAGCTCCTCCACGTCAGCGAGAAAGTCCTGCATCCACAGGACAGCGCGTTTGCCCACGGTCACGGGCTGTGCCGGCTGGTAGTGTGTATAGCCCAGGGCGGGCGTGTCGGCATATTTTTTCGCGAAGGCCGCCAGGTTGTTCAATACGGTCAGCAGCTGTGCGCGCAGATAGACAAGGCCATCCCGGTACAGGATCAGGTCGGCGTTGTCGGTCACATAGCAGCTGGTGGCCCCCAGATGGAGGATCCCCGCCGCCGACGGCGCCGCCTTGCCGTAGGCGTATATGTGCGCCATCACATCGTGCCGTACCTCTCGCTCCCGTTGGGCGGCCGCATCATAGTCGATGTCGGTGATATGCGCCTCCAGCTCGGCGACCTGCGCTTCGGTGATGGGCAGACCTAACTGGCACTGGGCGCGGGCCAGCGCCGTCCACAGCCGCCGCCAGGTCTGATAGCGGCTGTCGTCGGAAAACAGGTGCAGCATATAGTCCGAGGCATAGCGGGATGCCAGCGGGGAGCTGTACATATCGTGAGACATAACGATCCTCCTTGTTTATCGGATGATCAGGCTCTCTCGCTCGGCACCCACGGAGACATACCCGATATGGCAGCCGATGGCCTGCTCCACATACTCCACATAGTCCCGCGCCGCCTGGGGCATATCCGCCCATGTACGCACGCCGGAGATATCGCAGCCCCAGCCCGGCAGGTATTCCATGACAGGCTTGGCCCTCTCCAGCACGGCAGGGAAGGGGAATTCGTGGGTGATCTCGCCGTCGATCTCATAGGCGGCGCAGACCGGGACCTCGTCCATGTAGCTGAGGATATCCAGCTTGGTCAGCGCGATATTCGTCGCGCCCTGTACCTCCACGCCATAGCGTGTGGCCACCAGGTCAATGGGGCCTACCCGGCGGGGGCGGCCCGTCTTGGCGCCATACTCCGCGCCGGCCTCCCGCAGCTTTTCCGCGTCGGCACCGAACCACTCGCAGGTGAACGGCCCCTCGCCCACGCAGGAGGAATATGCCTTCACCACGCCCACCACTTCGCCGATCTTTGCGGTGGGCAGCCCCGCGCCGATAGGCGCGTAAGCGGCGATGGTGTTGGAGGAGGTGGTATAGGGATAGATACCGTAGTCCAGGTCGCGCAGCGCGCCAAGCTGTCCCTCGAACAGAATGGCCTTGCCCTCTGCCTGCGCCTGCCGCAGATACCGCCCGGTGTCCGCTACATAGGGCCGGACCTGCGCGGCATACGTCTCCAGCCACGCGGTCATCTCCGCCATGGTATAGCCCTTGGCGCCATAGACCTTCTGCAATATCAGATTTTTCCACTCCAGCAGGTCCTGCAAGTGCGCCATCAGGCGATCGGGATACAGCAGTTCACCGGCCTGAATGGTCTTTTTCTGGTACTTATCGGAGTAGAACGGCGCGATGCCCTGCTTGGTGGAGCCGTACATCTTGTCCTTCAGCCGCGCCTCCTCCAGCGCGTCCAGCTCCCGGTGCCACGGCAGCAGCAGGGAGGCCCGGTGGCTGACCATCAGGTTTTCCGGGGAGATGCTGACGCCCGCCGCGCGGATCGTTTCCATCTCCGTCACCAGGTTTTCGCAGTCCAGCGCCACGCCGTTGCCCAGAATATTCATCACGCCGGGGCGGAACACGCCGGAGGGCAGCAGATGCAGGGCGAATTTTCCCATATCGTTGATAACGGTGTGCCCGGCGTTGCCGCCGCCCTGATACCGCACCACCACATCGTACTGCCCTGTCAGATAGTCCACCATGCGGCCCTTTCCCTCGTCGCCCCAGTTGATACCTACGATCGCGCAATTTGCCATGTTCACTGCCTCCGTTCCGTGTTATTTTCAAACGACGGTTCATTATACGCGCAGCAAGATAATAAGTAAAACATCGATTTAATATATGGCATATAAGCGAATTTAATAGCAAAGCGCACCCGGCACAACTGTACTGCGCCGGATCAAAAGCTGAAAGGCACACCCCATTGGGGTGTGCCTTTCGCATTTACTTTTGCAGGAGCTGTTCCAGCGCGGCCATCCGCAGGCATACACAGAATACCTCCATGGCCTTCTCCAGCTCCTCCACCGGCGGCAGGGAAGGCGCGATGCGGATGTTGCCGTCCTGCGGGTCGACGCCATAGGGGAAGGTAGCGCCCGCGCCGGTCATGGTCACGCCGGCTTCCTTGCATAGCGCCAGCGTCCGTTTGGCCAGCCCCGGCAGGGTGTTCACGGATACGAAATAGCCTCCGGTGGGCTTTTGCCACGCGGCGATGCCAAGCGGCGCGATCTCCTGCTCCAGGCAGCGCAGCACGCACCGGAACTTAGGCCGCAGTATGGCGGCGTGCTTCTGCATCAGCGCCAGCGTGTGTGCCTTATCCTGCAAAAACAGTACGTGGCGCAGTTGGTTGACCTTGTCGTAGGAGATCATTTGGATATCCATCAGTTTTTCCATATACGCCAGATTAGCTGTCGACGCGGCCATGACAGATATGCCCGCGCCGGGCAGGGTGATCTTGGAGGTGGAGGCATACTCGAACACCATGTCCGGGTTCCCCGCCTCGCGGCAGAGGGTCAGTATGTCGTCAAAGGGCACGAACGGGCCCTCAAACTCATGCACGCAGTAGGCGTTGTCCCACATCAGCAGGAAGTCCGGCGCCGCGGGCTTCAGTGCGGCAATGCGCCGCACCGTTTCGGCGGAGTACACGATGCCGTCCGGATTGGAGTATTTGGGTACGCACCACATACCCTTCACGGCGGGATCCCGTACCAGCGTCTCCACCAGGTCCATGTCCGGGCCGGTGGGCGTCATGGGCACGGTGATCATCTCCGCGCCGAAGGACTCTGTGATCTTGAAATGCCGGTCATAGCCGGGAGCCGGGCACAGCCATTTTACCTTGTCCAGCCGGCTCCAGGGTGCTTCGCTGTGGAGCAGTCCATGGGTATATGCCTTGGCAATGGTGTCATACATCAGCGTCAGCGAGGCGCTGCCGCCGATGAAACATTCCTCTGCCCGGCAGCCCAGCAGCTCCGCGAACAGTTTTTTGGCACTGGGCAGACCGGACAGCTGCCCGTAGTTGCGGACATCCATGCCGTCCGCCTGGCACTGCACAGGGTCGTGCAGTATGGTCAATATGTCGGATACGGCGTCCAGCTGCGCCTTGCCGGGTTTGCCCCGCGCCATATTCAGCGCCAGCCCCAGTTCACGCAGGGCGTCGAACCGGGCGGAGACCTCTGCGTATTCCCGGCGCAGTGCCTCCGGGGAGAGGGAACGATAAGCGGTCGTCATGATCGTTACTCCTTACTCATTACTCATTGTTTGTGTGCTGCACCGCACAGTTCGCGGACAGAGGCGATGCCATTACGGTGCAGATAGGAATCAAGGTCATGGATGATGTTGTGCATGGTCATGGGATCGTTGAAATTACAGGAGCCCACCTGTACGGCGGAAGCTCCGGCCATCAGGTATTCCACCGCGTCCCGCCATGAGGCAATGCCGCCGCAGGCGATGATCGGAATGTGCACGGTCTCATAGGCCTGCCACACCAGAAACATATTCATGGGTTTTACCGCCGGGCCGGACATACCGCCGGACAGATTTCCCAGGTAGGGTCGCCGTTTTTGTATGTCGATGGTCATAGCCCGGAAGGTATTGGACAGCGTCAGCGCGTCCGCGCCGGCGTCCTCCGCCGCCCGGCAGCTTACCCGGATATCCGTCACATTGGGGGACAGCTTTGCGTACAGAGGCAGGGTGGTGCGCTGCCGCGTCTGACGTACCGTGTCGTACAGCAGCTGCGGGTCGGAGGAGAAAGGGAGTCCGCTGCCCACGTTGGGACAGGACAGGTTCATTTCCAGGGCGGCGATCCGGGGATCGTCGCCTACCAGTTCCGCGATCTCGGCGTAGTGCACCGGCTCGGAGCCGGAGATGCTCAGGATGACCTGGGTGCCGATGTTCTCATACCGGGGCAATTCGTCCCGCAGAAAGGCCTCGATACCCGCGGAGGGGATGCCCACACAGTTGAGCATTCCGCCGCAGACCTCGGCGATGCGGGGGCCGGGATTGCCGGGCCGCCGCAGGCGGTGAACGCTCTTGATCATAACCGCGCCCAGCTCACTGACGGGGAAGCAGTCGGCATTGTTTTCAAAATAATCATAGGTGCCGGAGGCGGGCATGACGGGGTTTTTGAACACCGCGCCGCCCAGCTCCACGGATAGATCAGTCAGGTAATTCACAACGGTGCAAAGGCGCGGCGAGAGGTGTACGCGCCTTCTCCTTTCCAGTGTATTTTGCGCCGTCAGACAACTGATGTCCGCCGTAGGCGCCGGTACAGGACCAGTGCTACGATCAGGGAGATCAGGTCTACGACAGGCTGCACCAGCGCGCAGCCATACAGGGGGTATAGGCGGTCCAGCAGAAGCAGCAGCGGGATATCCAGCGAGCCCTTCCGCAGGATGGAGCAGATCAGGGATTCCCTGGTGCGTCCCATCGCCTGGAACTGTGTGATCATGGGGTGGCATATGGCCACGAAGGGCATACACAGCACCATTCTGCGTAAAAAGGCGGCGGCGTAAGCCACGGTCACGTCATCCTGGATGAACAGCCGCGCCAGCTGCGGCGCGAACAACTCAAACACGATAACGCACGCCAGCGAGAAGCCCACGGTGATGCTGACGCCGAAGACAAAGCCCTGCCGCTGCCGTTCCCGGTCGCCGGAGGCATAGTTGTAGGACAGGAAGGGCAGCAGCCCCGCCGAGGTGCCCAGCGAAAAGTACAGCGGCAGATTGTCCAGCTTTTTCACGATACCGTAGGCCGCTACGGCCTCTACTGCGTATTTGGATACGAATAGGGACAGCACCGCTAACGACACCACCGTCAGCGCGTATTGCAGCGCGGAGGGAAAACCAATGGACAGTATCTCCCGGATATAAACGCCGGTATGCTTCAGATGGCATGGCCGCAGGGACAGCACCGTGCTGCTCCGCCGCAGCAGACACAGCAGAAAGAACAGCGTGCCTGCCGTGTTGGATATGGCGGTGGCCAGTCCAGCGCCGGCCGCGCCCATATTCATATACTGCGGCAGAATGAAAAACGGGTCCAGCACGATGTTCAGCACGCCGCCCAGCGTCACGCCGGCGAAGGCCAGCGCGGCCCGGCCTTCGGCACGCAGCAGATTGGACAGCAGCAGGTTCAGTATCGTGCCCGCGCCGCCCCACAGCAGCGTCCAGCGGGCGTAGGCCGCGGCCACGGGATATACCTCCGCGTCCGCGCCGCAAAGAGAGAGCAGCGGGTGCAGAAACGACCCGCACAGCAGGCTGAATACCGCCGCGCTGGCCAGGCTCAGCCAGAAGGCGATGGCGGAGATGCGCCGTGCGCCATCCATATCCCTGCGCCCCAGTGCGTGAGACACAGCGCTGGCGCCGCCGATGCCGAAGAGGTTGCTCACGGCAGTCATCATCAGGAAGGGGGGATAGGCTACCGTAACGGCGGCTGTCTGTATGGGTGCATTCAGCAGGCCCACAAAAAACGTGTCCGCCAGGTTGTACAGCAGCGCCACCATCTGTCCGGCGACGGTGGGCAGCATTTGCTGTAATACCGCCCGCCGGACGGGGGCTTTCTCGAAGATATAGATGCGTTTTTCCGTGGAAGACAAGGCGGCTTCCCCCTTTACCGGTGTGCTGCTATGCGATGTGCGTTCCATTATAGCACACGGTCCACGTCAAAAACAGGGCCGCTTTTGCATACACGGACGTAGGATGCTTCACCGCTGTCCTTGTCGTGGGCGGTGCAGATGCAGCCCTTGCATGCGCCCACACCGCAGGCCATGTGCTCCTCCAGAGACACATAGGCCGGGAATCCGTGTTGTGCGTGCAGCTGCTTCATGTGAGCAGCCAGACGATTGGAGCCGCAGGAATAAGCGGCGTCAAAGGGCAGCTGCGCCGCGTCTGCGGCAAAGGCGTCGGTAATGCGCTCATTCGGCGCGGTGGTGGTCCTCACCACGGCGCCCAGCGTGCGGAACAGCTCCTGGTGGAACAGATCGTCCTCACTCTTGGCGCTGAGATAGGCATAGACCTCCGTGCCCTGGGCGCGGAGCTGCTCCACCAGCGGGCGCAGCGGCGCAATGCCGATACCCCGGCCGATGACCGCTGCCCGGCGGCAGCTGCCGTCGATGGGGAAGCCCTTGCCCAGTGGTCCCAGCAGCTCCAGTGTGTCGCCGCCGCGCAGGTGCGACAGCAGCTCCGTCCCCCGCCCCACCACCTTGTACAGGAAGGTCAGTGTCCCCGCCTGCACATCGATATGGTCGATGCTGATGGGCCGCATAAGGAACGGGTCCTGCTCCCGCCAGCTCTTCAGCATGTAGAATTGGCCCGGCGCGCTGGCGGCCGCCATCTCGGGAGCCAGGACCGTCAGTGTCATCACGCCGGGAACGACAATATCCTGGGAACGGACGGATACAGTGTTGTACATGGTGTCCTCCTTGCAGAAGCTGTGCAGGCGGGATAGCCGCGCCTGCACAGCTTTTGCCGTTGTATTCTGTCAGATCCGGCCGGTGATCAGGCCCAGCAGCGCCATACGCAGGTACATACCGTTGTGTGCCTGGCGGAAATAGGCCGCGCCGGGGTAGCTGTCAACCTCTGTGGCGATTTCATCCACACGGGGCAGCGGGTGCATGATGGTGATATCCTTCTTGGCGCACTTCAGCAGCTCGTTGTTGACGATATAGCTGCCCTTGCACCGCAGATAGGACTCCTCATCCGGGAAGCGCTCCCGCTGTACGCGGGTGACATACACGAAGTCGGACTGGGAAAGCGCCTCTTTCACATCGGAGGTCTCCACGATGTCGGCGCCCTTGGCGCGCAGGTCGTCAGTGATCTCCTTGGGCATTCTCAGCTCCTCGGGGGAGGCGAAGATCATCCGGTTGCCGAACTGCTGCATGAAGTAGCCCAGGCTGTGTACGGTGCGGCCATACTTCAGGTCGCCCAGGAAGGTGATGGTCTGGCCGCCGATGTGGCCCTTTTCCTTCCGCATGGTATAGATATCCAGCAGCGCCTGTGTGGGGTGCTGGCGGGCGCCGTCGCCGCCGTTGATCAGGGGATGCTGCGCGATCTCGGCGGCCTCGATGGCCGAACCGGCCACGGGGTGCCGCATAACGATGGCGTCCACATAGCCGTCCACGGTGCGGATGGTGTCCTGCCATGTCTCACCCTTGGACTGGGAGGAGGCGGAGGCGCTGCCCAGGTCGATGGTGCTGGCGCCCATGCGCTGAATGGCGGAGTTGAAAGACAGCCGGGTCCGGGTGCTGGGCTCAAAGAACAGCGTGGCCACCAGCATACCTTCCATGTCTTTGATGGCCTCACCGCTTTTTACGCGCTTTTCATAGATCATGGCTGTGTCCATGATGTGGCACAGCTCCTGCGTGGTAAAGTCATAGCCGTTGATAATGTCGCGGCCCTTGAAATTGAAGTCCATGTTCATGTTCCTCCATATGTATGATTTCCGTTCCGCGGGCCTCTGTCAGCGGAGGGCCCGCCCTTCAGCCGCGTAAGATCACTGGATCTTCGGTGTCTGCCGCTTGCTCAGCGTCACAGCTGTGATGACACAGGCGGCCATCAGCACCACGCCGATCACGTCCGTGAGCGCGCCGGGGATCATCAGCGTAATGGCCGCGCCCACCAGCACAAAGCGCAGGGGCATGGGCATCTTTGCGCCCAGCCAGCCGATCATGCCGCCGGCCAGGGCCACGCAGCCCAGCGAGGCGCTGAGGATAGCCAGCAGGATAGCGCCCAGAGAACCATACAGCAGCAGTTCCTGCCCGTACACAAAGATGTAAGGGATCAGGAAGGCCACCGAAGCCAGCTTCATGGCGTAAATGCCCGTTTTCATGGGCGAGCCGCCGGAGATACCGGCCGCCGCGTAGGTAGACAGGGCCACCGGCGGGGTGATGGTGGACATACAGCCGAAGTACAGGATAAACAGGTGTGCGGGCAGGGGATCCGCGCCCAGCTTGATCAGGGCGGGGGCGCCCAGCACCGCCAGCAGCAGATAGGCCGCCGTGGTGGGCAGGCCCATGCCCATGACCAGGGATACCAGCATGGTCATCACCAGCGCGATCATCAGGTTGCCCTGCGACACGGTGACGATCAGACCGGAGAGCTTGATGCCCAGGTTGGTCAGGGAGGTGATGCCCATGATGATACCGGCGCAGGCGCAGGCTGCCACAATGGGACGTACCTGCTTGGCCACGTCGGTCACCACCGCACCAAAGTCCTTCAGGTGGAAGGCGGTGTCCTTCTTCACATAGCTCAGAGCGATGGTCAGGATGGCGGCATAGGCACCGGCACGCAGTACGCTGTAACCGCAGATGATGAACACGATCAGCAGTGCGATAGGCAGCAGATAGTAGAAACCGGACTTGAACACCACCCCTACGCGCTCATACTGGGCATTGGGATCGGGGCGCAGGTTCAGCCGCTTGGCCTCGAAGTACACGGCGATACCCACGGCAAAGAAGTACAGCAGCGCGGGCACAGCTGCGGCCTTAGCCACGGCGAAGTAGCTTACGCCGATCATCTCGGCCATCAGGAACGCCACGGAACCCATGACCGGCGGCAGGATCTGTCCGCCGTTGGAGGCCACTGCCTCCACCGCACCGGCGAAGTTCTTGTCATAGCCGTTGGCCTTCATCAGCGGAATGGTGAAGGTGCCGGTGGTCACGACGTTGGATACGCCGCTGCCGGAGATGGTGCCCATCAGGGCGCTGGAGGCCACGGCGGCCAGCGCGGGACCGCCGGTAACGCGCCCGGTGGCGGTCAGTGCCAGGTTCACGAAGAACTGGCCGGCGCCGCTTTTCTCCAGAAACGCGCCGAAGAGAATGAATATAAAGATAAATGTCGCACTGACACTCATTGCCGAACCGAAAACACCCTCGGTACCCAGATACAGGAACGAGATCAGGCGCTTGAATGTAAAGGCCTGGTGGCTCAGCGCACCGGGGATGAGATGGCCAAACAGGCCATAGAGCAGGAAGATCACGGAGATGGTGGGCAGCGCCCAGCCCAGGGACTCATATCCCATGATCAGGATCGCCACCAGCAGCAGCGCGCCGAAGATCATATCCAGCTCAGTGGTGATACCCAAGCGCCCCTGGATCTCCGCATAGTGCAGGCAGATGTAGAAGTTGGAGCCGGCGGAAGCCACCAGCCCGATAAAATTGATGATGATGTGAAAAACTTTCCCCTTCTCCTTGGGGTTTGCCATGTTGAACAGGAAGATGTAGCTGCTCGCCAGACCAAGGTGTATCGCCCGCTGGTATACGGCGGTCAAAACGCCGAACAGTGCAGTGTACGATTGAAACAGGGTCAGCAGAACGGCAATCACAAACGCGATCTTACTCAGTACATCGCTGAATTTTGACTTAGTTGCCATGTTCCGATCCTTTCGTTATTTCCGGAATGTGGGGCCGCACCGGACGGCGGGCCGAAGCCCGCCGTCCGACGGGACAGGGGGGAAAAAGAGGGGGAAGATCAGTCAACAATGCCCATCTCGCGGTAGTACTGCAGGGCACCGGGGTGGATCTCCAGGTTGATGTTGGCAGCGTGGTCCAGGTTGATCTTGGCGGCCATCGCGTGGGAGGTGGAGATCACGTCCAGGTTTTCATAGATGCCCTTCACGAACTGATAGGCGGCCTCGTTGCTGAGGCTGCTGTCACAGGCCAGCAGAGTGGGCATGGCCAGGGTGGTGGTGTCCTCGCTGGTGCAGGTGTACAGGTCAGCGGACAGGGTAGCGGTGCTGAAGTAGCTGTGCTGCTCGATCGCGGCCTTCTGATGCTCCTCGTCGATGCTCAGCAGCTTGAAGTTCTTGGTCACGGACAGCTCGGTCAGGGCGCTGTTGGGGGCGGCACTGAAGATGAACACGCAGTCCACATCGCCGTTCTTCAGGGCCTCAACGCCCTCGGCGATGCTCAGCTCAGAGCCCTTCACGTCCTTGTCGGTCAGACCATAGGTGCCCAGCACCGTCCAGCCCATGGTGGAGGCGGAGGAGGCGGGGGTGCCCACCACCACGCGCTTGCCGGCCAGATCTGCGATGCTGTTGATGCCGCTGTCAGCCAGCACGGCGATCTCCAGCACGCTGTCATACAGGTTGGCCAGGCCGTACAGCTCATACGCGGGCTCGGACGCGAAAGCATCCTCGGAATGGGTGGCGAAGTACGCGGTGTCGGAGTTCACGAAGCCGACATTGGCCGCGTGGGTGCCCAGCAGACGGGCGTTCTCCACGCCGCCGTTGGTGACCTCAGAGGTGACGAACAGGTTGTTGTCCACGTTGGTCAGGGTGTCAGCGATGCTGACGCCGATGGGGTACCACGCACCGGAGGTGCCGCCGGTAGCGATCACCAGATCGGTGGCCTGTGTCAGCTCCATGCCGGTGGAGGGGTTGCTGTCATCGGTCTTGTCCCCGGTATCATCCTTCTTCTCGCCGCAGGCGACGAGAGACAGGGCCATGACAAGCGCCAGCAGCAATGCAAATAGCTTTTTCATGTCTTTCTCCTTCGTATTTTTGAATTTATAATCGCCCCATAAGGGGTAATTAACACGCTTGTTTTATACCAGCTTGGCCATCTCCGCCGCTGCGGCGTCGATGGCGTCCACAATGGCGTCGTAGCCTGTGCACCGGCACAGATTGCCCGAGATCGCCCGCCGTATCTTCTCCCGGGAGGGATGCGGGTCCTCGTGCAGCAGCGCTGTGGCACTCATGATCATGCCGGGCGTGCAGAAGCCGCACTGTACGGCAAAGTGGTCCACAAACGCCTGCTGTAGGGGGCTCAGTGCGCCGTCGTGTCCGGTCAGGCCCTCAATGGTCACCACCCGGCGGCCCTGTACCTGCCCGGCCATGACCATGCAGGAGGTCACCGCCCTGTCGTCCAGCAGCACCGTGCAGGCGCCGCATTCGCCGATGTCGCAGCCCCGTTTGGTGCCGGTCAGGCGGCAGTAGTCCCGCAGCAATGTCAGCAGCGACACCGTCCCCGGCGCCTCCACGCAGACGGGCGCACCGTTGAGCGTAAAACCTATCTTCATTGGTCCGCCTCCTCTCGGGTGCGGTGCAGTGTCCGCAGCAGCAGCTCCGGGGCCACCGCCAGCTTGTAGCGGGCCGAGGCCCGCCGCCCGGCGGCCGCCACAATGGCCTGTGTTACCAGCTCTGCCGCCTGCATTTCCGCGGCAGGGGAGGGCTGTTCCTTTAAAAGCAGTGCTTCTGCTGCGTACAGCCGCTGCGGCGTGGGGAATACGGCGCCCAGCGCAAGGCGCAGTCCGGTCAGGCGCTGTCCCTCCCATCTGGCCGCGCAGCAGGCGCTGAGCCGGGAGATGGCCAGCGCATTGCGCCGTCCCACTTTTTCATAGGCCATGCGCCAGCTCGCCTCCGGCGGGGAAAAGCGCAGCGCCTCTATGTATTCGCCGGGACGCAGCAGGGTCTGCCCCGGCCCGGTGATGAAGGTATCCACCGGTATGTCCCGGCAGGTGCCCTCCGTGGCGCTGTACAGCCGCACCTCCGCGTCCAGCATGGCCAGCACCGGCAGGGTGTCCGCTGCGGGGCTCCCATGTGCCACATTGCCGCCGATGGTGCCCAGATTTCGTATCTGAGGGGACCCCACCTGTGCTGCGGCAAGGCACAGCGCCGGCGCATACTGCCGCAGCAGCGCGTTTCGTTCTATCTCGGCGAAGGTCGCCGCTGCCCCGACGGACAGCACGCCGTCCTCCGACACGATCCGGTGCAGCGCCGCTGCGCCGGATATATCGATGAACACCGTCTCATGGTCATTTTCCCGGTTCTGCACCGGCATGATATCCGTGCCGCCGGCAATGCACCGGCTGTCGGGGTATTGTGCCATATAGGCCCGCAGTTCCGCGGGGCTGCCCGCTTGCAGAAACATAGCTACCTCTTTTTCTCATCCAGTATGGCCCGTACCGTTTCCAGGTCCGCCGGCAGGGTGTCTATCCGTGCGCCCAGCGCCGCGGACATAGCGTTGGTGATGGCCGGCGCCACGATAGAGGTGGCCGGTTCGCCAATGCCGTGTACCAGCAGCGGCGGAACGCCGGCGCCTTCCTCCAGCAGCACCGTCCGCACAGGACACATATCCAGTGCTGTGGGCAGCAGATAGCTGTCCAGATCAGCGGCGCGTGTCACGCCGCCCGGTGTGTCGGCATTTTCCGTCAAGGCGTAGCCTACGCCCATGGATACACCACCGCCTACCTGTCCCACCGTGGCAGCGTGGTTAATGATGCGGCCCATGTCGTGTACGGCCACAAAGTCAGTTACGTCGGTCTTTCCGGTGATGGGGTCTATCTCCACCTCAGCGCCGCAGGCGCCATAGGCGTAGGACATATAATTGCTGCCCCGGCATTTCTCTCTGTCCCAGAATGTCTTGGGGGCGGCCCACCAGCCGTGGGCGCGCATATCCCGTCCGGTATTCCGCAGGACCCCTACCGCCTCGGTGAAGGTCATCTGCTCGTCACCGCAGCGGACCAGTCCGTCCTCATATACGATGGGTCCGTCGAACCCCCGGTATTCCCACAGTGCGGTGTTGATCTGCTGCTTGGCCTCCTGTGCTGCCAGCCAGGCGGCGTTGCCCGCGGTGATGGTTCCCCGTGAGGCGGCGGTGGACCCGGAATCCACACAGTAGTCCGTGTCCGCCGGCGCGATATGTATGCGTTCCGGCGGCAGCCCCAGCTCCCGGCCGATGATGGCCGTCAGCAGCGTGTGGCCGCCCTGGCCCACCTCGCTCAGTCCGGTGCTCACGTTCAGACTGCCGTCCGCGTTTAATACGATGGTCACGCCGGAGGTGTCCTGCACCGGTGTGCCCGCACCGTAGGACTCGCCCCGGTACAGGCAGGCGATGCCCCTGCCCACCAGCTTTCCGTTCCGGACAAAGGGCCGCAGGTCCTCGCCGAATTCCCGCCGCAGGCGTTCCAGGCACGCACCTGCGCTCACGTCGCGCATGGGCTGGCCGGAGCCGGATATGTCGCCGTCCCGCAGCAGGTTTTTCTCCCGGAAGGTCCAGGGCGTCATGCCCAGCTGCTGTGCCAGCTCGTCCATCACAGATTCGGCGGCGAAGTCGATCTGCGGCGAGCCGAAGCCACGCACACTGCCGGCATAGCAGTTGTTGGTATAGGCCGCTTTCATGCACACGTCCACGTGTTCCACCCGATAGGGCCCTGTGGCTTCGATACCGCTGCGCCATGTGGTGGTCTTGCTCTTGGACAGGTATGCGCCGCCGTCCACAAAGCCCCGCACCTCAATGGCGGTCAGTGTGCCGTCCCGCTTTGCGCCGGCCTTGTAGTAGATGTGAAAGGGATGCCGCTTTACGCCCTCCAGCAGCGTCTCACTGCTGCGCCACGTCATGCGGCAGGGCCGCCCGGTGTGCAGCGCCGCGATAGCGGCTCTTGCGGCCATAGCCCCGGCGTCGTCATCCTTGCCGCCGAAGGACCCGCCCATACCGGGCTGCGTCACCCGTACAGCGCTCATGGGCAGACCGCAGGCCGCCGCCACGATACGCCGGATGTTGAAGGGTGCCTTGCACGGGCAGTAGACCCGCAGCTCTCCGTCCTGAGGCGACACCACCACGCTCTCCGGCTCGATGGCCCCGGGGATCACCCGTTGGGTGCGGAATTCCCGTTCCACGATGATGTCCGCCTCGTCAAAGCCCTTTGCCGCCCGCCCCTTGCGGACGCGGTGTTCCAGTATCAGGTTCCCGTCGTCGTACAGCTTGGGCGCGTCCGGCAGCAGTGCTTCCTCCGGGTCGAATACCGCGGGCATGGGCTGGGCGTCATAGGTGACCAGCCGCGCCGCCCGGTCTGCCGCCTCCTGTGAGACGGCCGCGACCACGGCGATGCAATCGCCCCGGCTCCGTATGGTGTCATATACCATGATGGGCTTCTCATTGTCGCCCACATTTCGGCCCGGTATGTCCCGGGCGGTGTACACACCGGCCACGCCCTCCGCCGCCAGTGCCGCCGCGGTATGCACCGCCAGCAGCTTCCCATGGTGGAGGTCCGCGTGCACTGATTTTGTGTACAGTATACCGTCAAAGGCGAGATCAGCCGCGTATTTTGTGCGCCCGGTCACCTTGTCCCGGGCGTCCACCCGCAGGATGTCCTGTTCGCGCTGTGCCACAGCGGCATACCTCCCCTCTGTGTTTCTTGTTTCTTGTTTCCCGTTACGGCAGCAATTCCGCCGCCCAGTCCTCTGCCTGTGCCAGCGCTTGCTGTTCAATATGGGCGGCGGACCGCAGTCCCTGCTGGTCCAGCCCGTCGTAATGTACGCCGCCCACGGCAGCCACGGCACAGCCGGCCACGGCGCTGAGCCGTTCTGCCAGCGCCCGCAGCAAGAATTCGTCCTTGTGCCCGCTGCGATTGAGAACGCTGCTGTCGGCGCTGTCCGCGCCGCTGCCTGTCAGGCTCTGCCGGTGTGTGGCCAGTACGACGCAGCCTACGTGGGCCGCCCCGCCGGTCACGGTCAGCAGCAGGTCGCCGCCCAGCCGTTCCAGCCGGTAGTGTATGGACAGTCCGCCGTCGCTCAGTGTTCGCTCCACCACACGCTCAGCCATTTCCGTTCCACCTGAACCTTTCCCCGCCGTCCAGACCCAGCAGCCGCAGCGTCCGGCTGACTGTCTGATCCACGATGTCGTCCACCGTCTGCGGCCGGCTGTAAAAGGCCGGTACCGGCGGCAGGATAATGCCGCCCATCAGCGTTACCGTCTCCATATTGCGGATGTGGCTCAAATTCAGCGGTGTTTCCCGCGTCAGCAGTATCAGCCGCCGCCGTTCCTTCAGCATCACATCTGCCGCCCGCACCAGCAGGCTGTCGTCATAGCCCATAGCGATGCCCGCCAGGGTCTTCATGCTGCATGGGGCGATGACCATGGCGTCCGCGCAGCTGGAACCGCTGGCCGCCTGTGCGGCCATATTGCGGTTGTCGTATACCCGGTCAGCCAGCGCCTTGACCTGCTCCACGGTGTAACCCGTTTCCAGCCGTATGGTCTCTGCGCCCCAGTCGCTGAGTATCAGCTCTGTCTCCTGTCCCAGCGCCCGCAGCGCCTCCAGCAGCCGGATACCGTATATACAGCCCGTCGCACCGCTGATGCCCACTGCCACCATGTCCATTCCTCCCGTCTGTTTCGTACATTTTGCCCGCCCCGCGGGCGTTACAGTGCCTCTGTGATCCGTATGATCGTCTCCGGCTCTGTGAAGTTGGCAGTGCCGATCTCCACGGCCTTTGCGCCGGCGGCCATGTATTCCTTTACGTCCGCGGCGCACACGATACCGCCGCAGCCCACCACGTCGACAGCGACCTCCTGGGCCACCCGCCATGTCTGGAACACGGACAGAGGCCGTATGGCCGGGCCGGACAGTCCGCCCACCATGCTGCCCAGCCGTGAGCTGCCGTCCGCCTGCAGGGCCATGCCCCAATAGGTGTTGGCGCATACCACCGCCTGCGCCCCGGCGTTCTGTGCCGTCCGCGCCGCATCTACGATGTCTCCGGCGCAGGGCGACAGCTTCGCCCACACCGGCAGCCGTCCGTCTGCGGCGGCACGGATGCGCTGCGCGCACTGCTCCAGATACGCCTTGCTTCCCAGTGTCCGGTATTCCTCGTAGGTGCAGTGGAGGTTCACCTCCACGCCGGCCACTGCCGGCAGCTCCGCCAATGCGTCCGCCATACGCCGTATTTCCTCCGGTGTGCCGGTGACGCTGGCAATAATGGGCACGTCATAGCCCACCAGTCCCTTGTAAAATACCTGCGTGAATTTCTCATATCCGGGGTTTTGCATCCCCACGCAGTTCAGCAGCCCCGAGGGCGTCTCCCACAGCCGGGGCGCCTCCGCGCCACGCCGGGGTTTGACGGTCATCGTGCGTGTCACCAGCCCGCCCAGACGGTGCAGGTCGATATAGTCCGCATAGGAGGAGCCGAAGCCCATCGTGCCCGCCGCGTTCAGCAGCGGCGAATGCAGCGTCACGCCGCCCACTGTGATGTTATCCATGAAAGATCACCTCACCCATCGGGAATACCGGTCCGTCCACGCAGACTTTTTTGTACAGCACGCCGCCGTCGGCTTTCCGCATGGGGAAGCCGCAGCCGGAGCACGCGCCGATGCCGCAGGCCATGCGTTCCTCCAGAGACACATAGCCCTCCGCGCCGTTTTGTGCGGCCCACTGCTGCACCTTAGCCAGCATGGCCGTCGGCCCGCAGGCGTACACGGCGCCTGCCGCTGTTTCCGGCAGGATATCCGTTACCAGGCGGCCTTCACTCTCATAGGCGGTGTGTACTGTCCCGTAGGTCCGCAGCGTCTTTCCACACAGGTCATGGGCCGCGTCGCGGCAGCCCAGATACACGGTCACAGCCGATCCTGCATCATGCAGTGCCCGGGCCAGCATACACAGGGGCGCCGCCCCCATGCCGCCGGCTACCAGTATCGCCTGCTCGCCCTCCACGGGGAACGGCGTGCCGATGGGGCCCATCACGTCCAGGGCTTGGCCCGCCCGCACGGCGGACAGCAGGTCGGTGCCTGTGCCCACCACCCGATAGAGCAGTGTCAGCGTGCCGCCGATGCTGTCGGCTTCGCAGATGCTGATGGGCCGCCGCAGCAGCGGTGCGGTGCCGCTGCCCACCCGGATAAACACGAATTGTCCCGGCCGGCAGCGCTGTGCGATCACCGGTGCGTGGAGTGTCATTTTATAGTAGCCGTCCAGAATACGGCTGTTTTCCCGTACGGTGGCCATTTCACGAGTCCTGTCAGACATATTCCGCCTCCTGCGGCTTATTTCCGCCGCTTATCCATAAAGTCCCGCAGCATTTCCTCGATATACGGTGCGTCCTGTCCGGGTGTGAACACAGGGGCGAACGCCTCCTTGTCCTCCAGCGGCGCGGTGGCGTCGATGCCCATCTTGGACGACGCACGGGGATACGGCGCGGAGGGGTCCAGCGTGGGGCTGTACATCACCGGCAGTATCATCACATCCCGGTCCGCCTGCATACGGGTGTTGATAGCCCATTCCACCTGCTGCATATCATGTACGTCGATATCCTCGTCCACCACCACACACAGCTTGATGCCGATGTTGGCCGCCAGAAGGGCGGTCATCACATTCCGCGGCTCATAGGGATGGCGCTTCTTGATGGACACCACGCAGTGGTGGCGGCTGGTGCCGCCGGAGGTCAGGCAGATGTCGTGGATGTCCGGGCAGATCTTGTACGCCTCGCGGTAAGCCAGCGCTGTGGCCGCCAGATCCATCATCCAGTGGTTTTCCGTCATGGGCATACCGGTATAGGCATTCTGGAAAATGGCGTCCTTCCGCATGGTGATTGCGGTGATCTCCACCACCGGGGCTTTGCGTACCTCACTGTACGTGCCGGGATACTCACCGAAGGGACCGTCGTCCTCCCGCAGACCGGGCAGGGTGCGTCCCTCGATAACGATCTCCGCGGTGGCAGGCACCTCTACGTCGATGGTCTTGCACTTGACCATCTTCACCGCCTCGCCCCGCAGGCCGCCGGCCATGCCCATCTCATCGGTGCCCAGTGCCGGCCGGCACTGTGACGCGATGGCGATGATGGGGTCGCCGCCGATGACCGTGGCGATCTCCGTGCCCTTTCCGTTGTCCTCGTTGCGTTCGATAATGGTACCCAGATGCCGTCCCTTGGGGGCAAAGCAGGTCATGTGGTTCTTGTCCAGCAGCAGCATCCGGTGCATGGAGGAGTTCCGCACGCCGGTGATGGGGTCGTTGGCCATCTGCACGCCGGCGGTGATATACGGCCCCAGGTCCTTCTCGAAGTTCGTCAGGATGGGCAGCTTGTACAGGTCCACCGCGTCGCCGGTCAGCACCACCTCGTGCACGGGAGCCTCGTCGTCACCCACCGTTACCGGCGGGATAAACTTGTTCTCGTGGGCCACGTATTCCTTAATGACGCTCTTTGTATCGTCGCCCAGACCCAGTGCCAGATGCACTCTCTCGCGGGTGCCGTACAGGCCGGACAGCACCGGCATATCGTAGCCCTCCACATTGGTGAAGAGCAGCGCCGGACCACCCATGTCCGATGACTTGCGCGTAAAGGCGCATATCTCGTGTACCGGGCTGACCTTCTTGTCGATGACCATCAGGTCGCCCCGCTTCTTCAGCTCCTCCAGAAATTCCCGCATATCGTTGTAATGTGCCATATGACTGTCGCTCCTTCCGTTCTGTCTGTGGCTATCGCGCCGTCCGTCGTCTGCGGGCCGCGCTGTTGCGTATGATGTTGTCCACGGTGTTTCGCCCCTGCTGGCATGGATGAGGGAGAGTGTGTCCGTCGGCTGTGTACAGTATACATTACAGTGTACACCACGATTTTTTCCCGTGCCAGGGGAGGGGAGAGGCGGCGGAACACCAGCCGCCGCAAAAATGATGTTACAGTTTACACGTCGGCCCGGGCAAAGTCAATAACCGGGCTATAGCGGTTTCACATCACTGCTATTTGTTGAAATGATACCATCGATCGACAAGGGCAAACACGCCTGCCAACGTGTCTTTCCGTTGCTTTTTGCCCTTTTCGCCTTGGCGGGCGTCAGCCCGCCTACGTCTCAAAAGCCAAAAAACATTCGAAAATACATCGCCGGCAGGTGCGGAGCAGTTTTGCCGGAGCAGAAATGGGTCCAGACAAGAAAAGACCTGCAGAGAATACTTGCCGTATTGTCAAGGGACTTGACGCAGTATGGGCACATTTCTGCCCGCCAAAACCGTGTCTGCCCTTGTCGATCGATGGTACATTTCACAATAAGAAAGTTCATGTGCCATTTATACGACACTATTGTCTAAGGAAAGGCAATGCTTTGGACAGGCCGCCGCACACAGGCCGCATTCCCGGCACCGCCGGTCAGATACCCGCCATTGCTTGGTCTGCCGGTCCACGGACAGCGCGCCATAGGGACATTTCTTCGCGCACAGGCCGCAGAATACACAGTCCTCCGTGGTGTGCAGCCGCCGTATGCCGCCCTCTGCCTTTACGGGGCGGTAGGGCAGATCATGGATGTCCAGTCCCGTGGCATCGCATACCGCATTGATGATGGCCGGTGCGCTGGGCACCACCGCGCACTCCGAAATGCTCTTGGCGCCGTAGGGCCCGGTAGGTTCGCCCTCTTCGATAAAGTCCGTCTGCAAACGGGGCATTTCCGTGGCCCGGAAGGGCCGGTAACTGTGCAGGCTGCTGTCTCGCAGCTGTCCTGCCGCGTCAAAGGCCAGTTCCTCCCGGAGCGCGTAGCCCAGCCCCATCTGTATGCCGCCCTCCAGCTGTCCCTCGATGCCCATCCGGTTCATCACCCGTCCCACATCATGTACCGCGATGTAGTCCGTCACCGTCACCGCGCCGGTGGCCTTTTCCACCTTTACCCGCACCATATGTACGCCGTAGGACCCGGGGGTGTGTGCCGACGCGTGGGTGGCCACACCGAATATCTCGTGCTTTTGTACGCTCTGGGCGTAGTTCATTACCTCCGCCAGCGAGGCGCTGCCGCCCTCCGGCAGCCACGCCCGTCCGTCGTGCAGAGAGATGTCCTCCGCCTGGCCGCCCAACAGTCCGGCGGCGGCGCACCGCAGCTGTGCCGCCGCGTCCTCCGCGGCCTTCTGCACCGCGCCGCAGCTGACATACACGCCCCGACTGGAAAAGTCGCCCAGGTTCCACCCGCACACATCCGTGTCCGAGGCTACGCAGGCCACCTGTTCCGGCGGGATGCCCAGCGTCTCCGCCACTACCTGTATCTGCACCATCAGCTGTCCGTTGCCCATATCGTGGGTGCCGGAGTGCAGCACACAGGTGCCGTCATCGTTCATCTTGACCACCATGCAGTTCTGGTCGATCTGCGAGCCGAAGGCCCCGCTGCCGTGCAGTCCCATGGCCCAGCCCTCGCCGATGAGGTACTTTCCGTCCTCATCGTCCATGTCCGGCCAGTTCTGCCGCAGTGCCATGGCCCGGCGCACGCAGTCCTTGGGCCGGGGGTTGCCGATGGGGTGCCCCGCGAACAGGTCGCTGTCCTCCGGATCCACCAGATTTTTCATCTGCAGCTCCGTGTAGTCCATGCCCAGTGCGCCGGCGATCTTATACAACTGCCGTTCCATGGCAAAGAATACCTGCGGCGATCCGTAGCCCCGCATGGCCCCCGCCACCGGCGTGTTGGTATATACCGGTATGCCCACAAAGCGCATATTCGGTGTTTTGTAGCCCTTGAATACCTTGGCGCTCATGGCGCCGATCACGTTCCCTGCGCTGGAGGCATATGCTCCGGTGTTGGTGATGGCCGTGATCTCCTGTGCCACGATGGTGCCGTCGTTTTTCACGCCGGTCTTCACCGTGATGACGCTGGCATGCCGCACCCGCGTGGATACCATGCACTCCCGCCGTGTGGCGGTGAATTTCACCGGCCTGCGGCACAGCATCGCCAGCGCCGCGGAGATCAGCTCCACCGAGGACTCCATCTTTCCGCCGAATGCGCCGCCCATGGTGGGACTTACCACCCGCACCTTGCTCAGCGGCAGGCCGAATATCCGGCTCAATACGATCCGCTCGCCAAAGGTGTTCTGATACGGCGCGGTGACGGTCAGCCGTCCCTGCGCGTCCACCTCCGCGATGGCGGTGTGGGGCTCGATGGCGCAGTGGTGCACCGCCGGCGTGCGGTAGGTGTCTTCAAACACCCGGTCCGCCTCCTGAAAACCCTTCGCCACGTCTCCCGTGTTTTTCTCGATCCGCAGCGCGATGTTGCTGCTGCCGTGCAGGGGATAGGCGTCCTCCCGCATGGCCTCCAGCGGATCCGTCACCACCGGCAGCGGCTCGTATTCTACCTCGATCAGATCGATGGCCGCCTGGGCGATATCCTCTGTCTCTGCCGCCACCGCCGCCACCCGGTCGCCCACAAAGCGCACCGTGTCGTCAAAAATGCGCTCCGTCTCGATAGGCGCCGGCGCCTGCATATAAAACCGCGTGGTGCTGTTGAACCGCGTCTGCGGTGTGTTCTGATAGGTAGCCACTGCCCACACGCCGGGCAGCACCTCCGCCGCTGTGGTGTCGATGCGCTTGATCCGCGCGTGTGCTATCGGTGAGAAAAGCGCCTTGGCGTACAGCATCCGCGGCATGGTCATGTCGTCCACATACAGCAGTTCCCCTGTTGCCTTGGCCGCCGCATCCTGCACCGGGTAGCTCTTTCCGATGTACGTCAGCTCCTTCACCGGTCCTGCGCCTCCAGCCGCCGCGCCGCCTCCCGGACGGCCTCCTCGATCTTGTAGTAGCCGGTACAGCGGCACAGATTCGGTGCCAGCGCCTCCCGTATCTCCTCGTCACTGGGGTGCAGTGTCTTGTCCAGCAGTGCCTTGGCGCTCATCACCATTCCCGGCGTGCAGAAGCCGCACTGGACGGCTCCGCAGTCGATAAACGCCTGCTGTATGGGGTGCAGCTGTCCGTTCCGGCTCAGCCCCTCTATGGTCTCCACCCGATGTCCCGCCGCATCCTTAATAGGCACCTTGCAGGCGTTCACCGCCGTGCCGTCCAGTATCACGCGGCAGGCGCCGCAGTCGCCGGAGGAGCATCCGTTTTTCGCGCCGGTCAGGCCCAGCGTCTCCCGCAGTACCCGCAGCAGCGTCCACTGGGGCGGCACGCATACCGTGCGGAGCACGCCGTTTATATATAATGAGAAGTTCTCCATGTGCCGTCCTCCGCTTCTGCCGCCCGGCGTTATCCGCCCATGTCCGAAC
>OLWH01000018.1_pt1 | contig 122206 bp, 111 predicted proteins | sample 1673381 | NCBI WGS metagenome assembly OLWH01 (sample SAMEA103958110, study PRJEB25191) | human gut metagenome | reverse complement strand
GAAGCAGCAAAAAAGCAGGCTGGAAACCCATTATTCTGAGAAAAAAGCTTCGTAGCCGTAGAATATAAAAAAGTTATCCACAGGAAGACCGGGAAATATGCCTCGGTCAGCTTTGCTATGCCTTAAAATAGAAATTTGGGCTGTAAATGAACATCTTCGCCTTGAATTGGAATGCTCAAGGCGTAAAAATTGGGCTGCTGCAAAAAAGAATTTTGCAACAGTCCCTGGATTACATATCAGAAAGATATTGCGCCGGTTTGAAAACTAAAAGTCTCAAAATACAGACTTAATAATTGCAATTTCACTCTCAAAGTGCTATAATACGAACTATATTTGGGTGGAGGTGCGGAAATGAAAGTACGGTACAACAAACTTTGGAAACTTCTGATTGACAAGGGAATGAAAAAGAGTCAATTACGAGAAGCGGTCGGGGCAAGCAAAAGTACATTTGCGAAACTCGGAAAAAATGAAAATGTTACCCTTCCCGTGCTGTTGAATATATGCGAATACTTAGAGTGTGATTTTGGCGACATAATGGAAGCCGTACCCGAAAATGAGGTGTAGGATCAATGAACAAGAAGATTTTAATTGTGGATGACGAAAAAGAAATCGTTGATCTGCTTGAAGTGTATTTGAGTAACGATGGTTATTCAGTATATAAATGTTATAATGGGTTAGAGGCGATGAAATGTATCGAACAGTCGCAGATTGATTTAGCGATACTTGATATTATGCTGCCGGATATTGATGGTTTTCGACTTTGCCAAAAAATTCGGGAAAAGTTTTACTTCCCTATTATTATGCTTACCGCCAAAATTGAGGATAGCGACAAGATTATGGGGCTTACGATTGGTGCGGATGATTATATAACGAAACCGTTTAATCCTTTAGAGGTTGTGGCAAGAGTAAAGACGCAATTAAGGCGTTATCAGAGCTATAACAGTCCTAATTTGAGCCAATCCGAAGAAAAAGACGAGTATGACATCAGAGGTCTACTGATAAACAGAGTCAGCCACAAGTGCTACTTGTATGGCAAAGAAATAGCCTTGACTCCGTTGGAGTTTTCTATTCTGTGGTATCTGTGCGAACATCAGGGTAAAGTTGTCGCCTCGGAGGAATTATTTGAAGCCGTGTGGAAAGAAAAGTATCTTCGCAACAATAACAATACGGTAATGGCGCACATTGGGCGGCTTCGGGGAAAATTGAATGAACCTTCAAAAAATCCGAAGTTCATTAAAACTGTTTGGGGGGTAGGTTATGAAATTGAATAAAAAAGAAAAAAACTATCTGCTCTCTACCTTGTTCAAAGGGTATGTAATTCAATGTGCGATTTGCTCTGTGCTTATTTTAGGCGGTACTTTTCTTTTAGGAATTATGGCAGAGGAAATTCTCCGCAAGTATGTTTTGTATTATTACTTGTATTACAGAACAGCATATCTTTATATAGTGGCTGTAATCGTGTGGGGTTGCTGTATTATATACTTGACATACCTACTTTTGAAAAAAGTAGTCGCCTATGTGTACGAGGTACAGGCTGCGACAGGAAAAATGTTCGATCAGAATGTCAGTTACATTGAAATGTCCCCGGAGTTGAGTGAAATCGCCGCTAACATCAATCAGTTAAAACAAGAGGCTGAAAGTAATGCAAGGCTTGCAAAAGAAAATGAGCAGCGAAAAAATGACCTGATTATGTATCTTGCACACGATTTGAAAACACCGCTTTCTTCTGTAATCGGGTATCTTACTTTACTGCGTGATGAGTCGCAAATCTCAAAGGAACTTCGAGAAAAGTACCTTTCAATCACTCTTGGTAAGGCAGAACGGTTAGAGGATCTGATTAACGAGTTTTTCGAGATAACACGATTCAATATATACGATATTACATTACAATACACGAAAATCAATTTAACTCGCCTGCTGGAGCAACTTGTATATGAATTTAAGCCTATGCTCAAATCAAAGAATTTGCAATGTAATCTTTGTGTTGATGATGATATAATGCTTCGATGTGACGCAGACAAAATTCAGCGTGTTTTTGATAACCTTTTGAGAAATGCGGTTATCTACAGTTTTGAAAATACGGATATCACGATCAGCGCACAATGTCAGGAAGATACGGTCAGCATTATTTTTTGTAACCACGGCGATACTCTGCCGGAAGAAAAGTTAAACAGGATTTTCGAGCAGTTTTATCGGCTTGACGCAGCGAGAAGTACAAGCAGTGGAGGAGCTGGATTAGGTTTGGCGATTGCAAAGCAGATTGTTGAACTACACAATGGTACAATCGTTGCAGAGAGCCAAGAGGAACAAAACAAGTTTTCAATTACTTTGCCGTTGGCATAGGAAAATTGTAAGAATTTGCATAGAAAAAAAGAGGAATATCTTACGAGCAATCAAGAAAATACGGGCTTCTGTTTTGGTATAATAAAAGTATCAAGATAGAGGCTCGTATTTTTTGTGATACGGCATAAGGAGGAATGATGAAGTTGCTAAGAAAACAAATGCTGCTATGTTCTATTTTGTTTCTTGCATTTACGCTATCTGCCTGCTCTGCAATTGGGCAGACAGACGAAAACAATCTTACAGATAGCGCAACATCCGCAGAAAAAACGGTATCAGTTGTACGAGGGACAATTACTCCAACCGTTTCAACGCAAACGACTATTGTTCCGGCAGTACCGTTTATTATTTCCTCACCCGAAAATGGCATATTTAATACAGCGGTAGAATTAGAAGAAAAAATCACTGCCGGGCAAATTATTGGAACTGTGAACGGCAAAGAATTGAAATCTCCGGTGGATGGTACAATTACCTCTATTGCCCCATCCAATGAAAGCGTACCGAGTAATTATCCCGTAGCGATAGTGCATTATACAGGATTTGCCCTCAATGTAGAGGCAGATAATTTTTTGAGTACCTTACCGGAGTATGCAGAGTTGAAAGCAAAATTTCAAGTATATGATGGGGTAGGACCAACCGATATGATTGCCGTGGTGTCGCCTGCCGCAGATGAAAATGCGTTTACGGGAATCGTGCCGCAAGAGGGCATTCTGCAATGCTTGATCAGTCAAACAGTCGATGTGAAATCGGGGCAAAGAGCAACGGTAGTCATAACGGCGACAACGAGAAATGATGTCCTTATATTGCCGCTGTCGGTAATAGCGGGTAGACAAGGTACGGGATTGGTTACTGTAATTACTCCGAATGGAGAAAGAGTGGAAACAAAAGTGACATTGGGTGTGACAGACGGAGCCAATATAGAAATACTGTCCGGCTTAGAGGAGGGCGATGTGGTTTCTGCTACTCCGCCAAACCTTGATCCGAGGGGAATTTGATAAAATGAAAGGAATTTCCGAAAAGACTTTAATCAAAATAAAGGATTTGAAAGCAAGCGTCAAATTGAATAATGGCGATATGCTGACAACAGTAACCAACGCTAATATGGAATTGCAACGAGGGCGCAGTTATGCCATTGTCGGAAAGTCCGGCTCAGGCAAAACAAGCCTTATATCCATTATTGGCTTGTTAAATCGGGAATATGAGGGCGAGTACCTTTATGATGGTATATCTATTTCTGCTTTGAAAGACCGTGATCTGTCTATACTGCGAGCCAATAATATCGGATTTGTATTTCAGAACTACTCTCTGATTAAGCACTTGCGGGTATGGGAAAATATCGAATTACCCCTACTCTATGCCAAAAAGTCGTTTACCGCCAAACAGCGTCACGAGATAATTACAGGCTTGCTAAAAAGTGTCGGCTTAGAAAGCAAGGAAAATGATTATCCAATCAATTTGTCCGGCGGTGAACAACAAAGAGTTGCAATCGCAAGGGCGCTTGCAGTATCTCCGGAAGCCATTTTATGTGATGAGCCTACGGGAGCGTTGGATAAAAAGACGGGAACGCAGATTATGGAACTGTTGCACAGCGTCGTAAAAGAAAATGGAATTATGCTGCTGTTGGTTACGCACGATCCTGATATTGCAGATACCTGTGATACGATTTTTGAAATGGATGGAGGGAGGATAACTTGTGCTAAAAATGATACTTAAAGACCTTCGTCTGTCTCCACTTAGAAGTATTCTGACAAGTGTTTCAATGCTTGTAGGCATTATCGCAATGATTGGATCGGTATTAGTTGGTACGCTTGGACGGGAGTATTTGATTTCTGTAAACGCACAGGTATATGGCTGGTCACCTACTTACTCATTCGTGATAACGGAATCCGATTTTCACGATAGAAATAAAATGGAACAATTATTCCAGAGATTTGAAGCCATTGATGATGTAGCCGCTGTTACTTTTTCTATGGGAGAGGATATTCGATTTGCACCAATGAAAGATTTAACGCCAATACCGCCGAATGATGTTTACCAAAACCTGATGGCTTTTGATGTAGTTTGCACCACGGAGGCATATAGTCAAGTCTATAATCTTCCAATGACATCCGGTAGATGGTTAGAGCCTTCGAGTGAGGGCGGATCGCTTGAAGTGGTCATAAACAAAGAAGCTAAAAACTATTTTAATGATTCGCCCTATGCTGCAGGGAATGTAAAAAGCACACTTTCGTTAACCCCATTCAATATTGTCGGAGTAGTAAACGATGGCAGGGATTTTCCGACTATCTATGCGGATTCTGCGGCGATCCTCAATTTCGCACCAGCAATGTGGCAAGTACAAAATGCAAATGTGTATTGGCATCCCACAACAGGACTGACAATCGAACAGATACGTTCTGCCCTTGGCGACATTTTGACTGATACCATTGGCGGTTACTGGGAAAGTGCCGGGCGGAGTGATATTGGAGATACCTATGATTCGGTATTGTCCATACTGCAATTAGGGCTTTTGGTTACTTCGCTTTTGTTGCTGTTTGTTTCCGTATTAGGGCAGATCAATATCGGACTATCTTCATTGGAACAGCGCACACATGAGTTGCTGATCCGCAGAGCGATAGGTGCTTCACGAACAAATATTGTGGCACTGGTTTTAGGCTCACAGTTGATTTTATCAATATTCGTTTGCTTTGCAGCTATTTTGATTTCGCTGATTTTGGTGCATTGTATTGGAGCGTTGCTCCCTGTGGATTCCCCGGTGGGAACACCGAGTTATCCAATCAGCGTTGCTGTTGTTGCAGTTGCTGTGTCTGTGCTTACAGCATTATTGGGCGGATTATTACCAGCATTGAAAGCAGCAAAATTAGAGCCTGCATTGGCTCTTAGATAATAAAACTCAATTCAAGGAGGAAACAAAATGAAACGAACAATCTCAAAATCCGAAAGACCGTACAGACTGTTACTGTGTGTTATGATTTCTTTGCTGGTGATTATGCTGGCAGGCTGCTCCACTTCTTCGGACTCCGACACAAACACAAGAGGTTTCACGGACTTTGCTACCATTGAAGAAGAATACCTAACGACCATTGAGAGTTTGGATTGGCCGGAGGGCGTTACGCTGCCTGATGCTTTGGAAGGCGAAGATACGGGAGCGTCTTTTCAGATAGGATATGGCGATACATTAGCATCTAACCTTTGGGAATATTCTTGGATGCAGGAATGGCTTGATACTTACAACACGGATTCGGAAAGGGCGGCAAAAGCCTTAGCTGAACTCGAAAAAGCCTTTGATATGCCTTATATGGGAACAGATCGCTGTGATGACGCCACACGCAAATATCTTCGTGATAATATTGATAAAGCTAAGTTGGGAGATCCGTCTGGATTTGCAGAGTGTATTCAGGCAAATTATGCCGATTAAAAAATGGCACAAAAGTCGATTGTCGAAAGCCTGTAATCGTGCTACACGCTGTCTATTAGGGGAGAAAGAAAATCTCTCCTGAAAGCCAAGCCATTCGCCTACGCCAGAATATTTCGCCTAAAAATAGAATATAATTAGGTTTATATGGCCCTAACTGTCTTGCATTTCTCCTAAAGATGTGCTATAATTAGGCGAACGAAAAGGAGGCGTAGGCGAATGCGGCAATTTGATTACAGCAAACTGAAAGCAATTGCATGGGACAGCGAGGTACTTTCTCTGGTAGCTCAGATCCACGAGTGCAAGGGACGGCAGGAAATGTATCTGGCGCAGAAACCTGCGGCTTTGGATCGGCTGGTGGAGATTGCCAAGGTGCAGAGTACCGAGGCTTCCAACAAGATCGAGGGTATTGTTACCACCAATACCCGAATCAAGCAGCTGTGCGAGGAAAAAACCACGCCCCGGAACCGGGACGAGGAAGAGATCAGCGGCTACCGGGATGTGCTGAACACAATCCACGAGAGCTATGAATACATCCCTCTGACAGCAAATTATATCTTACAGCTCCATGGGATGCTCTATCATTACTCCGGCCGTGGCATCGGCGGGCGATTCAAGAATGTCCAGAACTATATCAGCGAAACCCATGCTGACGGCACAACCTTTGTCCGATTTACACCGCTGGAGCCCTACGAAACGCCGGATGCTGTTGCAGCCATCTGTGAAAGCTACAACAAGGCCATTGACGATGGTATCATCGATCCCCTGCTCCTGATTCCCATTTTCATCAATGATTTTCTCTGCATCCATCCCTTCAACGACGGCAACGGCAGAATGAGCCGCCTGCTCACCACATTGCTGCTATACCGCAGCGGTTATGTGGTTGGACGGTATGTGAGTCTGGAAGCTAAAATTGAGCGAAACAAGAATGTGTACTACGATGTTCTGCACATCGCCTCTACCAAGTGGCACGAAGGTGAGAACGACCCGGTTCCGTTTATCAAGTATATTCTGGGTACCATTCTCTCCGCCTACCGTGACTTTGAGGACCGGGTGCAGCTGGTGGATGAGAAGCTACCTGCCGTGGACCTTGTCCGTCAAGCTGTTCAGAAGAAGGTCGGCAAGTTTACCAAGAGCGAAATCATGGAGCTGTGTCCCTCCATCAAGAAGGCCTCGGTTGAGAACTCCCTGAAGAAGCTGGTAGAAAACGGAGAAATCACCCGACATAGCAGCGGCAAAAACACCTTCTACACTCGGAACAATTAAGCATAGCCGTGGCAACGTTTTGGCAACAAAAAATCAGATAGCCTCTACTATCTGAATAATGAAAATAATGCCAATACCCTGAACTAAATCCCATAAGCAAATCTGTTTAGAAAACTTTTGGCAGGAGCGAGTGGGAATGAGATAATCCAATAATCATAGGGCCTGTTGCAAAATACGCCCATGAAAAAACCACATCGACCATCCCAAAAAGGGCTTGGCTGATGTGGTTTTTTGCGTTAGAATTAAACTATCATGAAAAACTCTGAAACGCAAACTCAGTATACCGCAGTTGCGCGAAATAATCAACTGGTTCTTATACTGAACAGTGAAATTAAATTGCCAGAGGATGCACCCGTCCGAGTGACCAGTGCCCAGCTTGAGGAACTGGATTAATTACCTGGAAGCAGCGGTCAAATGCGTTTTCATAAAGTCAACCAATTACGAAGCACAGAAAACCAAGAAGTTTCGTGACCAAATCGGACGGATCGAGAACATGAAATACGACCGGGATGAGGATTGTTTTATCTGTGCCGAGGGCAGAAAGCTGCGTTGTCACAAGGAATCCACACAGATGCAGGATGGGATTCCGGTCACCCGAGCTTGGTATCGCTGTGAAAGCTGCGAGAATTGTCCACAGAGGGAGCGATGCTGCCGAAAGCAGGACATCAATGCGCCCAAAGAGGTGATTTGGAAGAAGACATTCTGGGAAAAGCGGGAAGATTCCTTGCGGAATATTACAAGCGACCGGGGAATTATGCTGAGAATGAACCGTTCTATCCAGGTAGAAGGGGCATTTGGGCTGCTAAAGAACGATTTTAGCTTCCGTAGATTCATGACAACCGGCAAACGGAATATCCGCATCGAGCTATTCTTCCTGGCGCTGGGCTTTAACCTCAAGAAGCGGTGGATGAAGCAGCAAAAAAGCAGGCTGGAAACCCATTATTCTGAGAAAAAAGCTTCGTAGTCGTAGAACATAAAAAGTTATCCACAGGAAGACCGGGAAATATGCCCCGGTCAGCTTTGCTGCGCCCTAAAACAGAAATTTTGGCCGTAACGAACAATCTTTGCCTCGAGTTGAAATGCTCAAAGCGCAAAAATAGGGCTGCTGCAAAAATTAATTTTGCAACAGCCCCATTCTCTATTCTGGAAAACGCCTCGCCCCATGTCTAATACAGGGTCTCCTCATTTTCCACAAACAGTTTGTCGTTCACCGCGAACAGGTCCATCCCATTTGCAATTCCGTAGAGGATGATGGCGTCCCGCCTGTTCTTGGGGTAGAGCCGGGCGTAGCCGCACTGCTTCAAAAGCTCCTGGCTCTCCTCCAATGTGGCGCCAAGGCCAAAGCACAGGCACAGCAATCGGCTGCGGGAGGGATTGCGCCGCCCGGAGAAGACCTGGTGCAGATAGACCTCGCTCATCCCGGACAGGCGGGCCAGCACCGCTTTGGACATCTTCCGCTTCTTCATAAGCTTTTCCAGCAGCTCACACACACTCTCCCGCGTAAAGTTATCCTGATTTTCGGATAGAAACTGGTCCAGAGTGGGAGCTTCCATCAGCTCCTGCTGCAGATTATCCGTGTTTTTCATATTTGGCCGCCCCTGCTCTCGTTTTTTCTTCATTATATCGCCTTTCAAGTCAAAATCAATATGCGCGCTGCATAGTATTGTTTTTTCACCTTCTCCCCGCCTTTACAAGTGCACATTTTCTTTGTATAATTACTGTAAATTCTGCAAAGAAAATTCACTATGTGCGCAGCACAGGCGGGAAGGTGAGGGCGATTTATTCCTTTTTGTTATCAAGCATTGAGCAGGACTACGAAACCGTAAGAACACTCAAAAGCAGCGAGCGCGGCTGTGTTTCGCTTCTGCAAAACAGGCAGAACGGGACACGGTTTATTTTTCGCCATTATCGTGGGAACGGGGAGGTCTATCGGAAGCTTCTGGGGATCTCCTGCCCGAATCTGCCGCAGATCATGGAGGCGGCAGAGCAGGACGGCATGGTGGCAGTGCTGGAGGAATACATACAGGGAGATTCCCTGGCCTATCTTCTGGAGGGCGCGCTGTTCTCCCCCGCCGAGGCCCGGAAAATTGCCTTGCAGCTCTGCAGCGCCCTGTGGGTGCTGCACAAATTGGGGGCGGTGCACCGGGACATCAAGCCGGAAAACGTGATCGTACGCGGCAGGGAAGCGGTGCTCATCGATTTTGACGCTTCCCGCATTTTCAAAAGCGAGACAAACCGCGACACCCAGATTCTGGGCACCACGGGCTATGCCGCGCCGGAGCAATACGGCATTACCCAGACCGACGAGCGGGCGGATATCTATTCTCTTGGGGTGCTGCTGAACATCATGCTCACGGGAAAGCATCCGTCAAGAGAACTGGCAAGCGGCCGCCTGGGCCGCATTGTGCAGAAATGCACCATGGTGAACCCGGAAAAGCGATACAAAAGTGCGCTTTATCTGATGGAAGCACTTTAAGGAGAGAGCAAAATTGAGTAAGCAATGCAAAAACTGCGGCACAGACCTGCCGGAGGACGCCTCCTTTTGCCCCCGCTGCGCCCAAAGCCAGATCGAGCGGCGAGCGATAAAGCCCCCGCGTCTGTGGCGAAAAAAGGCGCTGATCACGGCCGGATGCGCGCTGGTGCTGGCGGCGGCGGTACTGTGCCCGAGCCTTGCGGTTCGCGGCGGGGAGAAGGACGCTTCCATAAGCAGTGAGCCGCCCGCCAATATCGTTGTCGACGGGGAAGAAATCTCTGCCAAGGATTTTTTGATTGCCCATTTGAGCGCCTATATACAAAGCGACGCATACTTGGCAAGAGCAGCAGAATTTGAAAAAGCATCCGCCCAGCAGGCCCAGCCCTTTGCTGTAACATACGCATTTGAACTGAAATTGGACGGTTGGGGCAAAGAAAATCAGCCGCTGCACTTTTTTATGGTGAAAGCAAACTGCGACAGCTTTGTGGACGGCATACTCTACGATTCCGTTACTATGGCGATCGACTATGATACCGGCGCGGTCTACGACCGATACAGTGTGGATGAAAGCTGGCTGGAAAAGAGCGAAAAAGAGCAGGCCATTTACATCGCTGCGGAAGGCGGATGCTTTCCGGACAATTACTATAGCGGCGAACCGATTTTTATGGATTCCGAAACCCATATTCCACTCTCCGACAGCGACATCGCGGAAATCAATCAGGCATTGCGCAAATAACACAACACATTTCGGAGCGGGGCATGAGCCCCGCTCCTTTTCCTATACCGAAAAGGGTGAAAAAGGGACTGCCAGAAAACGTTCTGTCCTTGCGGCACGCTTTTCGAGTGCTCCTCTTTTTAAGCTTACATAAATCAAAAAAATTTGTCGATACTATGCAGCCAGTTAATTGTTTTTGGGTCGGTTTGGGTGTATGCTCTTCTTATCACTCGGAAAAAGAAAAGGAGAGTTTCATTGTGGAAGAAAAGAAAAAAACAGCAGCCCTTGCGCTGATTGTGGGCGGCGTGTTTTCATTTCGCGCGTTATTGCAGCTCAACAATGTTTTTGCCAAGTTTTCGGTCCTTGCTTTATTGTGGGTTCTGGCGTATGCCGCGCTTGCCGCCGTATTTTTCATGAAAAAAAGGAATGCCTCTATGATTGCTTCCTTCGCGCTGCTGACGGTACTGCAATTGGTATCCTTCATTCAGGGCTTCGGTTATGACCGCTACACCACATGGGGCGGTTCGTTGGATATTTTCCGAATTCTCGGAGCTTTTTTGAGGGTCGTGACATCTTTTTATATCATGTGCCTCGCCACGGCCAATTTCACATCAAAGCTGCAGCAGTACAAGGAAAATCTAAATAAGCTCTGGTTTCTTCCGGCTGTGTTCCTTGTATTGGCCCTCATCTTTCCCTCTCATGATTCATATATCCCATATATCTTTTATGTTTTTTTATATTTCCTTTTGGATGTTATCGCCTTCACTCTGTGTTCTCTTTGGATTGCCTATCCCGAGAATCTTCCAAAGTTCGAAAATCTTCCAAAATTCGAAGCGGCGCGCACAAGTATCAATGGTGAAAAAAAGGCCTATGCCACTGGCGCAGCCCCGGCCGTCAGTGAAGCCTATTGTGACCTTGTCAAGCACATCCTGCTTCTGCTGTTTACCTTTGGTATCTGGCATTACATCTGGGTTTACAGAATGACAAGATACACCAATGCTGTAGAGGATGAGGAGCCCCGGAACCCGACGAACAAGCTGCTGCTGTGCCTCTTTGTGCCCTTCTACCTCATCTACTGGACCTACAAGACAGCACAGCGCGTGGATAAAATGGCTGCGGCAGCAGGCATCAGCTCGGATCTATCTATGCTGTGCCTGATTCTGGAAATCTTCCTGCCCATTATCCCGCCCATTCTGCTGCAGGAAAAGATGAACAGCATTGTTTTCCCTGACGTCGAACAGGCCGCTCCCGCGCAGGCTGCCCCCCACAAAGCCGCCACGGCCCTCGGCACCGCAGAAGAGCTCAAAACCTACAAGGAGCTTCTGGACACCGGTGTCATTACCCAGGAGGAGTTTGACGCAAAGAAAAAGCAGCTGCTTGGCTTATAATTGCTATGCACTGCGCTGTAAATTCATCACAGAAAGAATAGAAAATGAAGGAGAATGATTATGACTAACCAAGAGATTATGACTGTTGTCAAGCCCGCCATTTGCAATCAGCTCAAAAGCCCTGCGTCTGCACAGTTCCCTGTTGATTTGATTTCTATCGTTGGTGACGAAACAAAAGGCTATCAAGTTTCGGGTTATGTTGATTCCCAGAATAGCTATGGTGCAATGATTAGAAACGACTTTGCCGCAACTGTCACTATCGAAAATGGCTTCCCCGTTGTCAAAACTGCTACTGTTGCCGCAAAGGCAAATGTTCAACGGGCAAAGGAATTTGGCATCAATTATATTGCCATTAGCATTTTTACCGCTATCGGCGGTGCTATTCTGTATTTCATCATTTCCGCAATCGTGGGATTCTAAAGGTATTAGGGGGAAATCAAAATGGCATTCAAAAGAATGGAAGGTTTTGCAGGAAGCATTCCGCAGGGTTTTATTGATCGTAGCGTAAAGATATGCCCCTTCTGCGGCTCTAACACCCCCCATTGGGCGCTTGATCAAAAGATGCAGATGAAATTGGAAGGCAATCTCTATTTGTTCCAGTGCGAACAGTGCAAGGGTGTTTTGAGTTCTCCTGTCCCCGATGTGACCGGCTACAACAACACCATGCTGACTACTACTGGATTGCTCAAAAGGTTGTCCGGTAAAAAGAATGGCGTTATTTATCTGCGTGTTTATGACGCAGGAAACAATGCTGATTTTGCTGACAAGGTTGGAACGGAATACACTTTGGAGGAAATTAACCAAATGGCTGCGCAAAAAGGCGGCACTCCTAACCAAAGCGGAAGATTCTATTGATGTTTAAAGAGCGGGGCGTGTGCCCCGCTCCCTTTCTATCTATTTCATTAGGGTATAGCCCTGAGCCAATCATATTCCTTTCATTTTTTCTGTTTCATATATGATTTTCCACCAGACTTTCCACGATTGGACGAAAAAAGAGGAGAAGGATTTCTCCCTCTCCTCTCATTGACCTATTTACTCCGCAGGATAAAAGGCATCCTTGCCAAGGCCGCAGGTGGGGCATACCCAATCTTCGGGCACGTCTTCCCAGGCGGTGCCGGGGGCTACTCCGTTTTCGGGGTCGCCTTCGGCGGGGTCATAGACATAGCCGCAGGGGCACTCGTACTTCATAGAGAGGTCTCCTCTTACTTGAAGTACCGCTCCAGCAGGCCCTTCAGAGCCTTGCCGTGACGGGCCTCGTCCTTGGCCATTTCATGGACGGTGTCGTGGATGGCATCCAGGCCGTTGCGCTTGGCGCAGGCGGCCAGGTCGAACTTGCCCTGGGTAGCGCCGAACTCGCAGTCAACCCGCCATGCCAGGTTCTTCTTGGTGGAGGCGGTCATGTTGGGCTCCAGGGTAGAACCCAGCATCTCGGCGAACTTGGCAGCGTGCTCAGCCTCTTCGTAGGCAGCCTTCTCCCAGTACAGGCCGATCTCGGGATAGCCTTCCCGATGGGCAACGCGGGCCATGCACAGGTACATACCGACCTCGCTGCACTCGCCGGTGAAGTTGGCCTTCAGCTGCTCCAGGATATATGCCTTGTCCTCGGCGGAAATGTCGGGGTTGTTGGCAACGGTCTTCTCGTAGATGCCCAGCTCATGCTCGGCAGCCAGCTTGCCCTCTTCCATGACCTTGAACTTAGAACCGGGGACCTTGCAGACGGGGCAGACGAAGCCCTCAGGCATGGTTTCAGCTTCCAGAACATAACCGCAAACAGGGCAGACAAATTTCTTCATAACAATATCCTCCGTTTAATTTTTATTTGTTGTTTGTTACGCAATGCTTTAATTTATTACTTTCGGGGTTTCCTCCGGGGTGTTCAGGCACTCCCGGCAGAATCCCGTGAAAGTCAACTGGGTTTGATCGATGCGGCAGCCGAGAAACCTGGCGTAGCTGCTGTAATCCGGCTGGTCCACCTGGGTCACATCCAGTACCGCGCCGCATCCGCTGCAAATGAAATGCACATGGGGCTCGATGTTGCCATCGAAGCGCTCCACGCCGCCCACCGTTGCCACGCTGGCGATGATTCCCTGGCTCTTGAAGAGCGCCAGATTCCGGTAGACCGTTGCCAGGGAGATATCCGGGTGCTCCTGCCGGAGCATCTGGTAGAGCTTCTCGGCGCTGGGGTGGCACGTTGTCCCCCGAAGGCAGGCCAGGATGGCATTCCGTTTGCGAAACTGTTTGGTCGTTTCCAAGCGATGTCCTCCTTCTGTCTTTTATTTGCGAGTGATTATCATTTACGTCATTATAGTAGCACAGTGCGGCCGGTTTGTCAAGAGATTTTTTTGAAATTTACATAGGCTCCTCCGCCTGTTTCTTCGGCAGGATGCGGATTGAAACCCCCTCTCCAGCCCTGCAAAAACGCGCGCCTCGACCGAGACGCGCATTTTTGCATAGGATATCAGTCAAACAGGATGCAGGCCGTATAGGCAAGGGTGTTGGGGCCGTGGTAGTAGGGGACGCCGGCAGCGGCACAGGCGTCGTTTACCAGCAGACCGTAGCCCTCCATAGAAGAGCAGGCCCGCTCCGGAAAGCGGCACTTCTCCGGATAGGCGCACTTTCCGCAGATGCGGCAGCCGCCGGTGCCCAGGCATAGGGCGCTCTTTTCCTCGGCATGGGCCCTGTCAGCCAGGGTGTGGAACCGGGCGGTGTGGTCCTGCTCCGCCTCCATCATGCCCTCAATGTCGAAGGAGTCCTCCAGTTGGGCAACGGACTGGACCAGAATGCCCCTGGTCTTGGCGCCGATGCGGGCGGCGCATTCCTCCAGACTGCCGCACTCCGGGGGGCAGGTCCAGTTCTTGCCATAGACATGGCACTTATCGGCAGCGCACATGGCCCGGACCTCGGCGTTTGGCTTCAGGTCTGCGGGGACCACGGGGGCCGCTTCGGAAAAGCCCAGCTCCTTGGCATAGGCTACCCACTCTTCAATGGTCATAGGTCATCCTCCTCAAAGGTCAAACAGTCTACATAACAGTCCTGGAATTCCGGCAGGGCTGCCAGTTCCAGGAATTCCGTTTCCTCAGCCAGCTTAGCGGCATAGGCAAATTCCGCTTTGCTCAGGCTGCACAGCTTGGCGCCCTCTCCGGCGGCATTGCCGATGGGCTGGATTTTCTCCACCAGCCGGGGCGGAATCATGCCGATGCGGCAGGCAGAGGCGGGGTCTAAATAGTTGCCGAAGGCACCGGCCAGGAGCACCTGGGAAATCGCCTCGATTTCCACATTCAGGTGCTTTGCCATGAGCTCGATCCCGGCCCGGATGGCAGCCTTTGCCAGCTGCACCTCCCGGACGTCCTTCTGGGTCAGCACCACATTTTCGCAGAGGGTATAGTCTCCGTGCTCCAGATGGCCCATCTCGTCAATTTCGCCATTTTCCAGCAGTACCGCAATCAGATCCAGCAATCCTGAACCGCAGAGGCCTACGGGAGACTTGTCCCCAATGACGTGATAAGAGACTGTGCCGTTCTTCAAAAATACATGGTCCACGGCTCCCTCCGCCCCCCGCATACCGCAGGAGATTTTCGCACCCTCAAAGGCAGGCCCCGCGGCGGTGGAACAGGCGACGGCTCGCTTACGATTGCCCAGCACCATCTCGCCATTGGTGCCGATATCGATGAGCAGCGTCAGCTTCTCCCGGCGGTCAAATCGGGAGGCTACCAGACAGCCTACGGTATCGCCGCCTACGAAGCCCGCAATATTGGGCAAGATCCGTATTTTCCCGGAAATCGGCAGCCATCCGGCAGCGTCCATTGTGCGTGCGGAACGCTCCCTCGGCATATAAGGCGGCGTAATCAGCGGCCGGGGGTCGATGCCCAGCAGCAGATGGTGCATGGCCGTGTTGCCAACGATGGCTGTGCAGGTGATTTTCTCCGGCGCAATGGCGGCTTTTTGGGCCGCCTGCCGGGTCAGACTGTCCAGAGCGGCCAGAATGCACTGCTGCATTTCCTTCCCGCCCCCGTCCAGCACATATTGAATGCGGGAAATCACATCCGCGCCGTACTGGCCCTGGGGGTTCAGGGTGCTGGCCTGGGAGAGCAGGGCTCCGGTTTTCCCGGACAGCAGATAGGCAACCACGGTGGTGGTGCCGATATCGATGGCAAGCGTGTATTCGTCGGCCCCATCCGGAGTCGTCTGGACGCTCTGACTCTGGGTCAGAATTCGGGCGGCGGAGGCCTGGGGAAGGGTCACGGTACAGTCAGACCCCACAATAGTCTGACAGGCCAGGACTTCTGCCCCGGCCTGTACTGTGACTTTGCATTTCCCGCAGGTCCCGTTGCCGCCGCAGGGTGCGTAGGGCTTCAGGCCTGCCTGAATTTCTGCCTGAAGCAGCGTGGTCCCCTCTTCCACCGGGACGGTGATCCCGGCAGGCAAAAACGTGACGCGATACTGCTTCATAGGGTTCATAAACTTAGGCGACCAGTTCCTTGGCCTTCTTGGCGGCGGAAGCTGCGTCGGGGGTGTAGGCGTCGGCGCCGATCTTATCGGCAAACTCCTGGGTGATGGGTGCACCGCCGACCATGACCTTCACGTCCTTGCGCCAGGGAGCGGCGTTCAGAGCGGTAACGGTCTCCTGCAGAGCAGGCATGGTGGTGGTCAGCAGAGCGGAGCAGGCAACGATCTTGGTGCCGGGGTTCTCCTCGTAAGCGGACAGGAACTTCTCAACGGGCACGTCAACGCCCAGGTCGATGACTTCGAAACCGGCGGACTCGATCATCATAGCCACCAGGTTCTTGCCGATGTCGTGCAGGTCGCCGGCCACGGTGCCGATGATGACCTTGCCCAGAGCGCCGGCAGCGCCGGAAGCCAGATGGGGCTTCAGGACCTCAACGCCCTTCTTCATAGCCTTGGCGGCGATCAGCATTTCGGGCACGAAGATGGTGCCGTTCTTGAAGTTTTCGCCAACCACGTCCATGGCGGAGATCATGGTATCCAGAATCTTGGAGGCCTCAACGCCCTCGTCCAGGGTTTCCTGCACAGCAGCGGGAACCAGCTTTGCCTTGCCGCGAACGACCAGATCATGTACATTTTCGAGACTCATAATAATACTCCCCTTTTGTAGGTTAATTTGTTTATTTCAGGAAGCCCCGATTGCCGCCGGGGCTTCCATCCGTACATTTTTTACTGCTTGACCGGTCCGAACAGGCCGTCACGGTAAGCGCCGATGTACTCCATGCAGTAGTCATCCAGACCCAGCAGAGCCTCGGTGGCGTAGATCACGCCCATCATGTCCCGGTTGGTGGGGTCCAGGATGGCGCTGTCCAGACCGGCGTTCATGGCCAGGACGGTGAAGCCCAGGTTGACCATCTTCCGGACGGGCAGGTTGAAGGAGATGTTGGAAACGGCGGCGGTGATGTGAATGGTGGGATACTTCTCACGGACGGTGGAAATGACCTCGATGTTGGTCTCAATGCCGTTCTCGGAGGTGCAGAGCATCTCTACCAGCGGATCGATGTGGATCCGGTTGGGGGCGATGCCGTACTCCTTGGCCTTGGCCATGATCTTGTCAAAGACCCGCAGCCGGTCTGCAGCGTTCTTGGGAATGCCGGTGTCGTCGGACAGCAGGGCGATGACCTGCCAGCCCTTGTTCTCCGCCAGGATGGGGAAGATCTTGTCGATCTTGTCCCCCTCGCCGGAGACGGAATTGATGAGGCCGGGCTTGTTGCAGAACTTATAGGCTTCCCGCAGCACGTCTGCGCTGGGGCTGTCCACGGCGATGGGCAGGTCGGTGACGGACTGGATGCAGTCGATCATCCAGTGCAGGGTCTCCACCTCCTGGGCCTCGGGAACGGAGGCGCAGCAGTCGATAAAGGTTGCACCGGCATTGGCCTGGGCGATGGCACGGGCCTTAATGAATTCCGCATCCCGCTCGGCAATGGCCTTGGCCACCACGGGAATGGAGCCGTTGATTTTTTCACCGATAATGATCATTGTCTCGTTCCTCCTTAGAACATAATGGACATGGGCAGACGCTGGGCCTCCAGCTGCTCCTTGGTGAAGCCGAAGTGCTTGCAGTTGTAGTCGTCAATGGCGTCCCACAGGCCCTTGTAGGTGCCCTGGTACAGAGAGCCGGGGCCTCCCTGGGTGATGCAGGGGATGAAGTGCTTCATGCCGCAGGTCTCCATGGCGTGGACGGCGGCCTTCTCGCAGTCGGCCTGGGTCCAGCCCTCAAAGTCCACCTGCTTGTTGTCGATCTCGCCCATGAAGGCGATCTTGTCGCCGTACTTTTCGATGCACTCGGGCACATTGTTGGAGTGCATGCAGCCCTGCCACACATCAATGCCCATATCGATCATGATGGGCAGGATGTTTGCGCAGTAGGAATCGGAGTGGTGGAAGATGAATTCCACGCCGTGGCTATGGTAGTAGCCGTAGATCTTCTGGTAGGGCTCCAGGAAGAAGTCCTCGAAAATGGAGGGACGCAGGAAGGAGTTCAGCTCACTGCCCCAGTCATCGTGATGGAAAATGGCATCGGGATGCAGGTTGGAGCAGATGCCCTCGGCCAGCTCCAGCTCCCAGTCGGTCAGGTACTTGATGAGGTCGTGCATCTCATCGGGGTACTCCATGTAGTTCATCAGAGCTTCCTGCATGGAGCACAGGTGGTGGCACTGCTCGAACAGGCCGGGAGCCACGAAGGCTGCCTTGTAGGCCTTGGTGCCGTCCACGGCGGCGTACATATCCTTGCAGATGTTCCACAGCTCATCGGAGAATTTCAGGCTGGGAGCATGGACATAGTCCTGCCACTGCTCGATGTCCTTCACGACGATCTTGTCGGGGGTATGTACAGGGAATGCGCCGGGTACATTTTCCGGGAAGGAGTTGGTCACACCCCAGCCATTGACCACGTTCTCCATGCCGCGCTTCAGCAGGGGCTGGGTCATCATGTAGGGGTGCATCAGCAGGGAAATGCCTTCAAACTGGTTTACAAACCGATCGGGATTGCCGCCCCGAATGGCTTCGCGCATATTCTCTTTTGCGGTAAGCATATCTGTATCCTCCAAATGATTCAAATCTGCGAAGAGATATCCACATTTTTGCGTTGGGCGAAAGCCCCCCTTTTTTGTGGATTGCTTCTATAAGCATCCTAACAAATCCTTTTAGTTTTGTCAATTCGCGCAAAAAAGAATTCACAATTTTCCACATTTTTTGATTTTTCTCTCTTTACTTTCCGCAATTCTGAGGATATAATTTCCTTATGCAAAACGAAAGGAGCGGGTTATCCATGGAGAAGTATACCCTCGCCCATATGAACCCCAATCTTGCCATGGTGGCCCAGGTGTTTCCGGAGGGCACGGTCCACGATTCCGGCAGCGGAAAATCCTATCTGGATGTCCGCATTTTCCGCAGCAGTCCGCCCATGAGCGAAAACATTCTCTACCTGGTCCGGGAGGAGGACGCTGCCGATTTCCCGGGGGATACCTATGCCAGCATCTGCCAGGCCCCCATCCCCGGGGCCGCGGACCATATCACCGTGCCCGGCCTGACGGATGCGCAGGTGCTGGACCGGGCCATGGCCCTGTTCTCCCGGTGCCGGGAGCAGGAGCAGCTCTTGGATGAGCTGGTCTTCCAGGGCGTGACGCTGCAGCAGCTGTGCGAGTCCGGGGCAGAGCTTCTGGACAACCCGGTGTACATCCACGACGACTGGTTTATGATGCTGGCCCAGTCCTCCCAGGTGGACGACATACTCACCCCGGAATACACCATGACCTCTCAGCGGGGCTTCCTGCCCCGGGTCATTGTGGACGATCTGCAATTTGACAGCGACTACCTGGAAACCTACACCACCCACGATGTGCAGCTCTGGCACAGCTCCAGCAAAACCGCAGACTGTATTTATGTAAACCTTTGGGACGGCGCTGTCTACCGGGGGCGGCTGCTGGTCATGGAGACCAACCATCCCTTCCGCCCCTCGGACTATCGCCTGGCGGAGGTTTTGGCCCAGCGGGCCATGAGCTGCCTGCACTACCGCGCCGGAGGGCTGAACACGGGCTTTCGCAGCATGGACGATGTGATCTCCGATCTGCTGCGGAACCGTCAGCCGGACAGCGGTCAGCTGCGGCGGCTGCTGGATCAGCTGGGCTGGGAGAGCGGGGACCCCTATGTGTGCCTGAATATCGCCAACCAGGAAAACGCCGTCTCCACCATCCAGGAGCACTCCCTGCACAGCGATCTGTTCCGGTATTTCCCAAACAGCTATGTGCTGCTGGAAAATCACAGGCAGTATGTGATCCTCAATATGCGCCGCCTGGCCATTCCCTATACCATGCTGCGGCATACCCTGGCCCCCCTGTGCCGGGATTACCTGCTCTATGCCGGGATTTCCTCACCGATTCAGGGAATCCAGAGCCTCCATGTGGCCTTTACCCAGGCTCAAATTGCCCTGGATGCCTGCTTTCGCCAGCGGGGGGACCGGTGGATCTGGCTGTTCTCCCAGTGCGCCCTGACCCACATCCTGGAGAATTTCCACGCGGAGCTGACCCTGGAGCAGACCCTCTCCCCGGCGCTCTACGCTCTGCGGGACTATGACCGGGAGCACGGCACCCCCTATTTTGAGACATTGCGGGAATACCTGCTCTGCGAACGGGACATTCCCAAAACCTCCCAGGCCCTGATCATCCACCGCACGACCCTTCTGTACCGGCTGAAAAAGATCGAGAGCCTGGTGAACCTGAGCCTGGACGATCCCGGCCAGCGGCTATACCTGCTGCTGTCGCTGTACGTCATGGATCGCATCCAATCCGGCGGGTCGCCCCGCAAAGAGCAGGATATTTCTGAAAATCCGTTGCATTAAACGGAAAATTATGATATGGTATAGGCAGTGTCTTCGAAAAGAAAGACAGGAGGATGTATTTTTGAAAAAGACTACCCTTGTGATCATGGCCGCCGGCATCGGCAGCCGCTACGGCGCCGGAATCAAGCAGCTTGCCGCTGTGGATAAGTCCGGCCATATTATTATGGATTACTCCATCCATGATGCCATCGCCGCAGGCTTTCAAAAGATCGTATTCATTATCCGCCGGGACATCGAAAAGGACTTCCGGGAAGTCATCGGCAACCGCATCGAGGCCGTGTGTGCCAAGGCCGGTGTAGAGGTAGCCTACTGCTTCCAGTCTCTGACGGAGATCCCCGGTTCTCTTCCCGAGGGCCGCAGCAAGCCCTGGGGCACCGGTCAGGCCGTTCTGGCCGCAAAGGAACATATCGACGGTCCCTTTGCCGTCATCAACGCCGACGACTATTACGGCAAGAGCATCTACCGGGAGATCCACGACTATCTGTGCACCGATCACCCGGAAAATGCCTTCTGCATGGCGGGCTTCATCCTGAAAAACACCCTGTCCGACAACGGCGCCGTCACCCGGGGCATCTGCCAGGTGGACGGGAAGGGCTTCCTGTCGGACGTTGTAGAGACCAAGAATATCCGCCCCACTGCCAATGGCGCAGAAGCCGACGGCAAGGCGCTGGATCCCGATGGCTATGTATCCATGAATATGTGGGGCCTGTCCCCCGCCTTCCTGGAGACCCTGGAACGGAACTTCAAGACCTTCTTCGAAACGGACGTTCCGGCCAATCCTCTGAAAGCGGAGTACCTGCTGCCCATCCTCATCGGCCAGCTGCTCCAGCGCAAGGAGGTCACGGTCCAGGTCCTGCCCACCCACGATAAATGGTTCGGCGTGACCTACGCCGCCGACAAGGCCGCCGTCACCGAAAGCTTCGCCCAGCTCATCGCCCAGGGCGTGTACGGAGAAGATCTGTACGCCGACCTGTAAAATGCATTTCCAGCCGCCCTCCTGCCCCACCGCAGGAGGGCGGTTTTACAAAGAAATTTCTCGACGGCGGCACTTCTTTATGGTACAATAAGAACAATCATTTGGAAAAGGAGGTCTCCCACGGTGCAGGCACAGACAAATTTCAGAAAGCCCCTGTGCATCGGACTGCTGGCCCATGTGGATGCGGGAAAGACCACCCTTTCCGAGGGCCTGCTCTATGCCGCCGGGGCCCGGCGGGTGCTGGGACGGGTTGACCATGGGGATGCGCTGCTGGACAGCTTCCAGCTGGAACGGCAGCGGGGCATTACCATTTTCTCCAAGCAGGCCCGGCTCCGAACGGCCCACCGGGCGGTGACCCTGATCGACACCCCGGGCCACGTGGACTTTGCCGCGGAAACGGAACGGGTGCTGCCGGCGCTGGACTGCGCTGTGCTGGTTATCAGCGGCACGGATGGGGTTCAGGCCCACACCAGAACCCTGTGGCAGCTGCTGCGCAAGCACCAAGTGCCCGTATTTCTCTTTATCAATAAAATGGACCTGCCCGGGGCGGACCGGGACAAGCTGCTCGCCCAGCTGCAAAAGGAGCTCAGCGAGAGCTGCGTGGATTTTACCGGCAGTGCGGAAGCCATTCGGGAAGCTGCGGCCATGTGCGACGAGGCCCTGCTGGAGAGCTTCCTGGAAGGCGGGGCCGTTACCGATGAAAATCTGCGGCAGCTGATCGCCCAGTGCCGCCTGTTCCCCGTGTACTTTGGTGCGGCGCTGAAAAATGAGGGAATTGACGCGCTTCTGGCCGGATTGGACACCTATGCCCCGGAAAACACCTATGGAGATGCCTTCTCTGCCCGGGTCTACAAAATCACCCGGGATCCCCAGGGAAACCGGCTGACCTGGATGAAGCTCACCGGCGGCAGCCTGTCCGTTCGGGAGCCTGTCCGCTATGAAAACCGGCAGGGAGAGACCCTGACGGAAAAGGCGGCCCAGCTGCGGCTGTACTCCGGGGAAAAGTTCGAAACCCCGGACCGGGTGGAGGCCGGGACGGCCTTCGCCGTAACCGGTCTCACCGCTACCTGGGCAGGGCAAGGCCTGGGAACTGAGGCAGAGATTTTCCGCCCGGAATTGGAGCCCGTTATGACCTACCGGGCCAAGCTGCCGCCCAAAGCGGACCCGTCCCTGGTGCTGCCCAAGCTGCGGCAGCTGGAAGAGGAGGACCCCCAGCTGCACATCGCCTGGGACGGCAGGCAAATCGGGGTGCAGATCATGGGGCAGGTCCAGCTGGAGGTGTTCCAGAGCCTGGTCAAGCAGCGCTTTGATCTGGACATCACCCTGGACGACCCGAAGATATTCTATAAAGAGACCATTTCCGATACCGTGGAGGGCGTGGGCCACTTTGAACCCCTGCGGCACTATGCCGAGGTGCATTTGCTCTTAGAGCCCGGAGCGCCGGGCAGCGGGCTGGTGTTTGATACGCAATGCCCCCAGGATGTGCTGGATGCAGGCTACCAAAGCCTGATTCTGACCCATCTGGCGGAAAAGCAGCACCGGGGTGTGCTCATCGGAGCCCCCATTACGGATATGAAAATCACCCTGCTCATCGGCAAGGCCCACTTGAAGCACACCGAGGGCGGCGACTTCCGGCAGGCCACCTATCGGGCCGTCCGGCAGGGGCTGATGCAGGCAAAGAGCGTGCTTTTAGAGCCCTGGTACGACTTTCACCTGGAGCTGCCCCAGGCCCAGATCGGCCGGGCCATTACGGATATCCGCGCCATGGGCGGCGCCCCCGAGGCTCCGGAGAGCCAGGACGGGACGGCCATCCTGGAGGGCCGGGTCCCCGCCGGAGAAATCCGGGACTATGCCTCCCAGCTCTCCGCCTACACCCAGGGCCTGGGCCGGTTGAGCCTGTCCCTGCGGGGCTATGAGCCCTGCCACAATGCCAGGCAGGTCATCGAGGCAGCGGCCTACGACCCGGAGGCAGACCTGGAAAACACCCCGGACTCCGTATTTTGCAGCCACGGAGCAGGGCACACCGTGAAATGGGACCGGGTAAAGGAATTCATGCATCTGGAAAGCGGCCTGAAAGAGGAAAAACCCCAGATGCGCATTCTCCCGGCCATTGACGACCGGGAGCTGGAGCAAATCATGGAGCGGGAGTTCGGCCCTATCCGCCGCCGACAGTACACCGCCCCCAAAGCCCCGGCCACAGCGGAAGTGACCATCAGCGTGCCAAAAGAGAAGTGTCTGATCGTAGACGGCTACAATGTGATTTTCGCCTGGGAAAGCCTGGCAGAAACGGCCAAAACAGACCTGTCCGCCGCCCGGCGGCGCCTGACGGATGCTCTGACCAGCTACGCAGGCTTTACAAAAACCCGGGTCATTCTGGTATTCGACAGCTACCGGCAGCCCGGCAGCGAGAAATACCGGGATGCAACCATCCAGGTAGTCTTCACCCGGGAGGGCGAAACGGCGGATGCCTATATCCAGGCCCTTGCCCGGGACCTGGGCGGCAATTACCGGGTCAGCGTGGCCAGCTCCGACGGCCTCGTCCAGCTCTCCGCCCTGGGCTCCGGTGTCCTCCGGGTCTCTGCCCGGGAGCTGGAAGAGGAAGTCAGAAGGGCGAGGGAGGAAATGGAAAAGTACTATTAGAAAAAGGCTTCCCCTGGGGGAAGCTGGCAGGGCGCAGTCCTGACTGATGAGGGGCGGTACAGGGTAAAATGCGGTGCTGCCCCAGCAGAAAAGTCCTGTTTCAGGCGCTTAACTGCGTAGGCTTTCTGTATCAGTTCTGCATCCCGCACGAATTATGGTGCGATTGCCACTGGCAATCGTTTATTCTGATTCGCTGCGCGGAGCACCACCCTCATCCGACCCGCCTATCGGCGGGCGGGGCTGTTAGAAAACGCTCTGTCATTGTGAACCAGCGCGCACGCTGGTGTGGTACCCCAAGGGTATTTCCTTCGGGCACAATCCCCCGGATTTTCAAACATCTTGGCCGTAAAACCAAGCTGTTTCCATCCAACCGGGGGGCTGCCACACCACTGTGACCGCAGTCACGTACATAGCGCAACCGGCGAAGCCGGCTCTTAGCGCGGAGTAGTGACGTCGGTCACTGGTTCGCAGCGACATACTTTTCTAACAGCCCCTTTATTCCCACATAACACTACAGGAGGATCACACATGGCAACACAACAGGAAATTGAAAAGAAGGTCAACGAACATATGGAGAAAACCGAGGAGCGGATCCGGCAATCCGAGGCACGGGAGGCGAAAATGCAGCATTATTTCCGCCATGTGCTGCATATTATGGAAAAGCTCATTGCGATTTTTACGCTGATCGTGCTGCTTGGCGCTTTTGCCAAGCTGATTTTGGAGTTGGTGCACCATCCCGGCTCCTCTGCCGATGTGCTGAGCTTTCTTCATGAGGTGCTGACCATTGTGGTGGGATTGGAGTTTGTGCGTATGCTCATTGACACCACCCCCGCCAATATTCTGGAGGTTCTGACCGTGGCCATTACCCGGCACGTGATTCTGAGCCACGACGACCCTGTCAGCAACCTTTTGTCCGTGGCCTGCATTGCCGGACTTTTTGCCATCCGCCGGTTCCTGTTCCGCAGAAACGAACTGACGGAAGAAATGGTGGAGCGGGAGTAATCTATTTTGCTGGGGCGGCAAAAAAAATACATCTATTTTGCCTTTCCGGCAATTGACGGCAGGGCCGGAAACTGCTATGATAAGTCCGTAAGCAAGAGAGAAAATCCCAAAAGGATTTCCGGAAAGGAGGTTTTTCCGTGCACATTTCCGCTTATGTCTGGCTGGTCCTTCTGATTCTTTTTCTGATGGCCGAGGGTGCCACCGTGGCGCTGGTATCGCTGTGGTTTGCAGCCGGGGCGCTGGCGGCCATTATCGCCGCGCTGCTGGGCGCATCCGTTGGCTTGCAGCTGGCGCTGTTTCTGGTGGTCAGCGTGGCGCTGCTTGCCATGCTGCGGCCGGTGCTGAAAAAGTACGTGAACCCAAAAATTCAGAGGACCAATGTAGATGCTCTGGTCGGGCAGGAATGTACCGTCATCGAAGCCATAGATAACCTGGCAGCAACGGGCCGGGTAAAGATGGGCGGTATGACCTGGAGTGCCAGGAGCATCGGAGAAGAGAATATCCCCGCAGGAACCGTTGTGAAAATTGAGGCAGTGCAGGGCGTGAAGCTTCTGGTTTCCCCTGTGGCTGTCCAGGAAGCCGTAAGGTAAAAAGGAGGAACATCTATGCCTATTGTATTGCTTATCATCGTCATTCTCGCCCTTGTCATCATCATTTCCAATATCTCCGTGGTCCAGCAGTCCCGGGCCTATGTTGTGGAGCGGTTGGGCGCTTTCCACAGCGTGTGGGGCGTGGGCATGCACTTTAAGGTGCCCTTTATTGACCGGGTTGCCCGGAAGGTGAGCCTGAAGGAGCAGGTCCTGGACTATCCCCCCCAGCCCGTGATCACCAAGGACAACGTCACCATGCAGATCGATACCGTCGTCTACTTTCAGATCACAGACCCCAAGCTCTACTGCTACGGCGTGGAGCAGCCCATGATGGCTATGGAAACCCTGACCGCCACCACTCTGCGTAACATCATTGGCGATCTGGAGCTGGATCAGACCCTGACCTCCCGCGATGTGGTCAACACCAAGATGCGCTCCATTCTGGACGATGCCACCGACCCCTGGGGCATCAAGGTCAACCGGGTAGAGCTGAAGAACATCCTGCCCCCTGCGGACATTCAGAACTCCATGGAGAAGCAGATGAAGGCCGAGCGTGACCGCCGTCAGTCCATCCTCCAGGCCGAGGGCCAGAAGAAGTCCGCCATCCTCATTGCCGAGGGCGAAAAGGAATCCGCCATTTTGAAGGCCGATGCTGAGAAGCAGGCCGCCATTCTCCGGGCTGAGGCCGAGAAGCAGGCTGCCATTCTGAAGGCTGACGGCGAAGCCCAGGCCATTCTGGCAGTGCAGCAGGCCCTGGCCGACTCCATCGCCATGCTGAACGAAAAGGCCCCCAACGACAGCGTTCTGCGGCTGAAAGCCATTGAGGCCATGCAGAAGGTCGCCGACGGCCAGGCCACCAAGATCATCATTCCCAGCGAAATGCAGGGTCTGGTGGGTCTTGCCAACGGCATTGTGGAAGGCACCAAACAGTAATCACACAAAGGGGCGCAGCAAAATCGCTGCGCCCCCATTTTGAAGGGAAAAGTATGATGGAAAAGAATAAAAAGCGTTTTGTCCGCACCTACAGTCAGGGTGTTGTCAGCACCACGGAAATCTGGGTTGACACCCAGACCGGTGTCAATTATTTGTTCCAGCAAAGCGGATACGGCGGCGGCCTGACGGTTCTCCTGGACCGGGACGGCAAGCCTGTGATCTCCCCCCTGCCGGTGCAGGAGGAAAAGTAAAAAACCTTCCCCTACGGGAAGGCATTGGGGCTGTTAGAAAACGCTCTGTCATTGCGAACCAGCGCGCACGCTGGTGTGGTACCCCAAGGGTATTTCCTTCGGGCACAATCCCCCGGATTTTCAAACATCTTGGCCGTAAAACCAAGCTGTTTCCATCCAACCGGGGGGCTGCCACACCACTGTGACCGCAGTCACGTACATAGCGCAACCGGCGAAGCCGGCTCTTAGCGCGGAGTAGTGACGTCGGTCACTGGTTCGCAGCGACATACTTTTCTAACAGCCCCTTTCTTATTTACAGTCTCTTCAGCGGCTCGGAATCGTCCTGGGCCAGAAGCAGGTCGGAGATGATGTCGTTGGACACCAGAAAGCCTCTGGGGGTCAGGTACCACCGGCCGTCCTCGCCCTGTGCTGTCTGATAATAGACCCGGTGCTTGAGGAGCACCTCTTCCAGGGGCTTAAAGGGCAGCATGAAGGTCCGCTCGTATTCCTCGGCCAGAATGCCCGCCGTAGTCCGCAGCCGGAGCATCAGGTACTCCCCTGCCCGCTCCCGCAGGGGGATCTCCTGGACATCCTCCATAATGTTGCCGCCGGTCTGGATGCCCTGGATATAGGCCTGCAGATCCCGCACCATGGTAAAGCGCTTCCCTGCAAAATCCGAGCTGGCGCTGGGGCCGAAGCCCAGATATTCGCCACCGGTCCAATACTTGGTATTGTGCCGGGAGTACAGGCCCTTCCGGCAGAAATTGGAAATTTCATACTGCCGGAAGCCATGGTTGCGCAGAGCCTCCACAGCGGCCATATACATATCTGCCTGGGTGTCATCGTCCGCCAGGCCCACGAAGTCCTTCACGTCGTACAGAGGGGTACCTTCCTCTACCTTCAGACCGTAGCAGCTCATGTGCTCCGGGTTCAGCTTTAGAACGTTTTCCAATGTCTCCTGCCAGTCGTGGAGACTCTGGCCGGGCAGGCCGTACATCAGGTCCAAGGACACATTCCGGAAGCCTGCCTTGCGGATGCGCTGGTAGGCGGTGACGGCCTGGGCATAGGTATGGGGGCGGCCCAGCTTTTTGAGAATTTCGTCATTGTCGCACTGAACGCCCAGGCTCACCCGGTTGAAGCCCTCGGCTTTCAGCCGGTGCAGCAGCCGGTCCGTCACGGAGTCCGGGTTGGCCTCAAAGGTGATCTCCGCATCGGTGGCCACGTCAAAATTCCGGCGAATGGCCGTCAGAATGATGGCCAGCGCGTCCGCGCCAAAATAGCTGGGGGTGCCGCCGCCGAAATAGACGGTGTCCACCCGGTAGCCGGGGCAAAGGGCCCCCGCCTCTTTCAGATGGGCGCAGATGGCATCCAGGTAGCTGTCCATCAGCTTGTCATCCTTGCAGGGCATGGAATAGAAGTCGCAATACTGGCACTTGCTGCGACAGAAGGGAATGTGAATGTAGATCCCCAAGGGGGTTTTGTTGTTGCGTCTGGTTAATATTGCCATAGTACCTCCGTAACAGTTGACAGTTGACAGTTGACAGTTGACAGTTGGCGAAAACGAAAGGTGCCACCATAGAACCGTCAGTGTCACTGTACTGAAGATTTTCTTGGTTGTTTACTTTTGCGGTAAAGATTTTGTGGATTTGATAATGGTTGTCAGAAGTTTTTCCAGTTCTTTGCAATCGATGATCAGAGAATCGTACTCATTTTCCGATAGATAATCTGTTGCCCGGAGGAGGCGAAGCCAATAATCGGTTTCACCCGCCTCTTTTAGAGCAATACAGAGTTTGGATATAAAGTCGGGTCTGCTTTGGGCTTGCTGGGCCTCAGCCACATTTGCCCCTATACTGGTTCCCGCCCGGAGTATCTGCCTGGAGAGGACATACTCTTTCTTCTCCTCACAGAGGTGCTTGTACAGCTTCACAATTCGAACGGAAAACGCAAAACTTTTTGTCTCAATAATAGCCGACATACGCATCAAAATAGTACTTAACTGTCAACTGTCAATTGTCAACTGTCAACTAATCTCATTCGTCGTCCAATTTCAGAACTGCCATAAAGGCCTCAGAGGGGACGGACACGGTGCCGAAGGTGCGCATCCGCTTTTTGCCCTCCTTCTGCTTTTCCAGCAGCTTCTTTTTCCGGGTGATGTCGCCGCCGTAGCACTTGGCAAGCACGTCCTTGCGCAGAGCCTTGATGGTCTCCCGGGCGATGATCTTGCCGCCAATGGCTGCCTGAACGGGGATCTCAAACTGGGCTCTGGGGATATTGTCCTTGAGCTTTTCGCAGATCTTCCGGGCTCTGGGATAGGCATTGTCCGCAAAGAGGATAAAGCTCAGCGCGTCCACCACCTCGCCGTTTAAGAGGATGTCCAGCTTTACCAGCTTGCTGGGCCGGTAGCCCAGGAAGGTGTAGTCCAGGCTGCCATAGCCCCGGGTGCGGGACTTGAGGGCATCGAAGAAATCGTAGATGATTTCGTTCAGGGGCATTTCATAGTGCAGCTCCACCCGGTTGGCATCCAGGTATTCCATATTCTTGAATTCTCCCCGGCGGGCCTGGCACAGGTCCATAATATTGCCCACATATTCCTGGGGGGCAATGAGGCTGGCCTTGACAAAGGGCTCCTCCGCCAGCTCGATCTCCATAGGGTCCGGGTAGTCCAGGGGATTGTCCACCATGAGCACCGTGCCGTCGGTTTTCGTCACCCGGTAGACGACGTTGGGTGCGGTGGTGATCAGGTCCAGATTGTATTCCCGTTCCAGCCGCTCCTGGATGATCTCCATGTGCAGCAGGCCTAAGAAGCCGCAGCGGAAGCCGAAGCCCAGAGCAATGGAGCTCTCCGGCTCGTAGCTCATGGAGGCGTCGTTCAGCTTCAGCTTTTCCAAAGCATCCCGCAGGTCCTGGTATTTGGCACCGTCGGCGGGGTATACGCCGGAGTAGACCATGGGCTGCACCTGCCGGTAGCCCGGCAGCGGTTCGGCAGCGGGGTTTTCCACAGCGGTGATGGTGTCGCCCACCCGGGTATCGGAGACGTTTTTAATGGAGGCGGTGATGTAGCCTACCTCACCGGCACCTAAGGATTCCCCGGGAGTCAACCCCAGAGGATTCATGGTGCCCACCTCCACCACTTTATAGACGGCGCCGGTGGCCATCATCCGAATGTCCATACCGGCCCTGACGGTGCCCTGTTTGATCCTGGTGTAGACGATGACGCCCCGGTAGGCATCGTACTGGCTGTCGAAGATCAGCGCCTGCAGCGGCGCTTCCCGGTCACCCTGGGGGGCGGGAATGTCGCGTACGATCATTTCCAGCACGGAGTGAATGTTGATGCCGTTCTTGGCGGAAATCTCCGGGGCATCCTCGGCAGGAATTCCAATGATGTCCTCCACCTCGGCCTTGACCTCGGCGGGGCGGGCAGAGGGCAGGTCGATTTTGTTGATGACCGGCAGAACCTCCAGCCCTGCGTCAATGGCCAGATAGGTGTTGGCCAGGGTCTGGGCCTCCACACCCTGACTGGCGTCCACCACCAGCACCGCGCCCTCGCAGGCTGCCAGAGACCGGGATACCTCGTAGTTGAAGTCCACATGGCCCGGGGTGTCGATGAGGTTCAGGTCGTAGGTTTCGCCGTCGTCGGCGGTGTAGTTCAGCTGCACGGCGGTGGCCTTGATGGTAATACCCCGCTCCCGCTCCAGATCCATGGAGTCCAGGAGCTGCTCGGCCCGGGTCCGCTGGTCCACGGCGTTGCACTGCTCCATCAGCCGGTCCGCCAGGGTGGACTTGCCGTGGTCAATGTGGGCAATAATGGAAAAATTACGAATATGGGAAAGATCCGTCATAGGCTGGTTCCTCTCTAAAAAATCTCCAAAACAGGGGCTCTTAATGCATAGTGACAGCCGAGACTGAGATGCTCCGGCTTGGCTCCCCCGAAAGGTATAGAGACTGTTGGCCGCCTGCGGCCTGCAGTTTCTTGGTGCACAGCGGGAGCTGGCTCGGCGACAGTCGAGACTGAGGGGTTATACCGTATTCCCCCCCCTCCGGCCTGCGGCCACCTCCCCTTTCAGGGGACGCAAAGGGCATTCTACAAGCATTTTACCAATTATAACGAATTTTCCCGAAAAAGTAAACCGTATGTTTTCACAAAAAGCGGGAAAAATCAAAGTACCGCCTGCCGGATTTTGACTTTTTTCACGGAAAACAAAGAAATACTTAAAAAACCCTTGCCAGAAATGCAAAATCGGGGTATAGTCTTACGGCAAGAATGTTTTGAAGTCGTATACAGACAGAGGTAAAGAGGGAATTGACTATGAGTACAGCCAAAAAGCCGACAAAGAATACTGCGAATACCGAGGATCTCCAGGCCGCCATGCAGGCTTTGATTGCCAAGGGCAAGAAAGAGGGCATGATCCGGGATACGGAGCTCAGCACCATCCTGGAAAAGATGCAGCTGTCCCCGGAAAAAATTGAAGAGATCTATGACCGGTTCGATGCCATGAATATCCAAATCGTCACCACCGAGCTGGAAATTGACGACAGTCTGGATGTTCTGGGCGACGGCCTGGGCGATGGGCTGGACGACGGTCTGGATCTGCGGGGCATTGAAGAGGAAGAGCTCATCGATCCTGTGGATCTGGCCGCAGAATACAGCCTGGACGACCCTGTGCGGATGTACCTGAAGGAGATCGGCCAGGTGAAGCTGCTGTCTGCCGAGGAGGAAGTGGAGCTGGCCAAGCGCGTCTCCGAGGGCGATCAGGAAGCCAAAAATAAGCTGACGGAAGCCAACCTGCGTCTGGTGGTCTCCATTGCCAAAAAATACTCCGGCCGGGGCCTGCACATCCTGGACCTGATCCAGGAGGGCAACACGGGCCTTATTCGCGCAGTCGATAAATTCGACTGGACAAAGGGAAACAAATTCTCTACATATGCCACCTGGTGGATCCGGCAGGCCATTACCCGTGCCATTGCCGACCAGGCCCGGACCATCCGTGTCCCGGTGCATATGGTAGAGGTCATCAACAAGGCCACCCGCTGCAACCGGAAGCTGGTCCAGGAACTGGGCAGAGAGCCCACTATGGAGGAAATCGCCGCCGAGCTGGGTCTGCCTGTGGAGAAGATCATCGAGGCCAACCGCACCGCAGCCGATACCCTGAGCCTGGATACTCCTGTGGGTGACGAAGAGGACACCTCCATCGGCTCCTTCGTAGAGGACGAGCGGACTCCCGGCCCTGCCGATGCCACCTCCAACGCGCTGCTTGCCGAGGCCCTGAAGGAAATTCTGGGGACGCTTACCGAGCGGGAAGCCGACGTGCTGCGGATGCGCTTCGGTATGTACGACGGCCGTACTCACACTCTGGAAGAGGTGGGCCAGATCTTCGGCGTGACCAGAGAGCGTATCCGCCAGATCGAAAACAAAGCCATCCGGAAGCTACGCCATCCCAGCAGAGCCAAGAAAATCCGGGATTTCTACTGCTGATATATGCTTTGGGGGCGGCCCGCCGGGCCGCCCCCTTTGTTTGTGCTCCCCCAAGGGGCAGCACCGCATAATTCGGCAAGAGCAGTCAGCGAGAGATTTTTCGTCGGGGCAAGGTGTGTTTTCGAAGGAATACTTTGTGTATTTCGAGAAAAAATACCGCAGCCCTGGCGGAAAAGATCCGCTGACAGCCGCAGACGAATTGTGCGGTGTCGCCCCCAAAATAAAAAACCGCCCCGAGTATTCCCGGGACGGTGCTGCAAGAGCCGATATTCAGGATGCGCTCTGGAAGCGCAGACAGTCTTGGCGGAATCGCTCAAAATCCTCGGCAGGGCAATCCGCCGCAACGGTGATGGGGCCGGAGAGCTGCAGACAGAATATCTCCATAAAGCTCTTTCCATCCACCACCCGTAAGCCATCCGTCAGTGTGATGGCACACAGAGGGGCAGTCAATGCAACAAAATCGTTTACATCCCGCACGGAGCGAAGATGAATCGTAAATTCCTGCATAAAAACCTCCTTTGACTGTACAAATGCCGGGTTTTCGTGTATAATATGGCTATGAACCGAAAAAACGGATTATATGAATCATTATAACATAATCCGGGCGAAATGCAATTGACGGTTTGGCGAATTATAACAAGGGAGCGCCAGCAAAATTGGCGATTTTTACGAAGATGCGATTTGCTTTTTACACATTGGGCTGTAAGACCAATCAATACGAAACCCAGGCCATGGAGCATATTTTACAAAACCAGGGCCATGAAATCGGACATTTTGACGAGAAGTGCGATGCCTACATCATCAATACCTGCTCCGTCACCGCCATTGCGGACAAGAAAAACCGGGCCGTTATCCGCCGCTGCCGCCGGGAAAATCCGAAGGCCGTCATCGGCGTCTGCGGCTGCTACACCCAGCATGCCCCTGAGGCGGTAAAGGAGCTGGGTGTGGACGTTTTGGGCGGCTCCGGCGGGCGGCAGGAATTTTTGGAGCATATGCTTGCCGCCCTCCAGGGGAAAGACCATGTGGACACGCTGGACAATGCCCTGCGCCGCCGGGAATTTGAGCTGCTGCCCCCCGGCGGTTTGGAAGAACGGACCCGGGCCATGCTGAAGGTCCAGGACGGCTGCGTCAATTTCTGCACCTACTGCATCATCCCCTATACCCGGGGCCCCGTGCGCTCCGCCCCTCTGGCGGATGCCCTGGCCCAGGCCCGGGAGCTGGCGGAAATGGGCTACCGGGAGATCGTGGTCACCGGCATTGAGATTGCCAGCTGGGGCGCAGACCTGCCGGGAAAGCCTCCTGTGAAGGACCTGATTGCAGGGCTCTGCGAGGCCGTGCCGGAGCTGCGCATCCGGCTGGGCAGCCTGGAGCCGAGAATTGTTACGGAGGACTTCTGCCGTACCCTGGCGGGCTTCCCCAACCTGTGCCCCCAGTTTCACCTGAGTATGCAGTCCGGCTGCGACACGGTTTTGCAGCGGATGCGCCGGAAGTATGATACCCGGCGGTACTATGAAAGCGTCTGCCTGCTGCGGAAATTCTTCCCGAACTGTGCCATTACCACAGACATGATCGTTGCCTTCCCCGGGGAGACGGAGGCGGAATTTGAAGAAAGCCTCGCCTTTATCCAAAAGTGCGCCTTTGCGGATATGCATATCTTCCCCTATTCCCGCCGCCCCGGCACCCCGGCGGATACCATGCCCGGTCAGCTGGGCAATGCCGTCAAGGAGGACCGCAGCCGCCGGGCCATCGCCGTGGCCCAGCAGATGAGCAGATCCTACCGGGAATCGCTCATCGGTACCACCCAAGCGGTGCTCTTTGAGGAGCAGGTCCTCAGCTTCTACACCGGCCACGCCCCCAATTACGTAAGGGTCTACGCCGCCGGGGAGGAACTGCACAATGTGGTAAAGAACGTGAAGATCACCGGTCTATATGAAGACGGCGTGTTCGGGCTGATTGAGGAGTGAGAGGCCCATTTGGGCGACTCTGCACCAACTTTTTCATTGCTTCCCTTCAAAAACCATGCTATACTATACGGAATGCCAAATCTTTTCTCCGGAGGAAATCATGAATACACTCCTGCATATCTGCTGCGCGCCCTGTGCCAATCAGTGCATTGACGTCCTGCGCGCAGATCACTATGACGTTACGGGATTTTGGTACAATCCCAATATCCACCCCTTTACGGAATACCGGGCCCGGCGGAACTGTCTGCGGGAGTACGCCCAGACCATCGAGCTGCCCCTGATCGAGCGCAACGACTACGGCCTGCGGCCCTTTGTAAGGGCGGTGGCAGACGACATTGAGAACCGCTGCATCAAGTGCTACGAGTTCCGGCTCTATGAAGCCGCCCGGCAGGCAAAGGAGGGGGGCTTTGACAGCTTCACCTCGTCGCTTTTCATCTCCCCCTACCAGAAGCACGAGCTCATGCGGGAGGTCGCCCAGCGGGCCGCCAGCGAATACGGCGTGGAATTCCTCTACCGGGACTTCCGGCCCTATTTCCGGGCAGGCCAGGAGCGGGCCCGGGAGCTGGGCTTCTACATTCAGAAATACTGCGGCTGCGTCTTCTCCGAGGAAGAGCGGTACTTAAAAAAGAGTAAGATCATTCCGTAAATTGCGGAATTTACCAGAAAGTGAGAGAATCTATGGAAGAAATGGAATTTTCCGTTCCCTGCCTGTTTGGCCTGGAGGGCCTGGCAGGAGACGAATTGCGGCGGCTGGACATTCAGAATGTCCGGGTGGAAAACGGCCGGGTGCTGTTTTCCGGGGACGAGAGCGCCCTTGCCAAGGCCAATATCTGCCTGCGCACCGGCGAGCGGGTGCTGATCGTCCTGGCGGACTTCAAGGCCGCCACCTTTGAAGAGCTGTTCCAGGGTGTTTATAAAACGGAGCTGGAACGCTTCATCCCCCAAGACGGGGCCTTCCCTGTGAAGGGCCACTGCCTGAGCAGCACCCTCATGAGCGTGCCGGACTGCCAGGCCATCATCAAAAAGGCCGCCTCCCGGCGCTTGGGCGAAAAGTATGGCGTCAGCTGGCTTCCGGAGACCGGGGCCAAATACCAGCTGCAATTTTCCGTCATGAACGACCGGGTGCAGCTGTACCTGGATACCTCCGGGCCGGGGCTGCACAAGCGGGGCTACCGGGCCAACGGCAACGATGCACCCCTGCGGGAGACCCTGGCTGCGGCCATGGTGACCCTGACCCGCTACCGGGGCCGGGAATTCCTGTGGGACCCCTTTTGCGGCAGCGGCACCATTCCCATTGAGGCAGCCATGATTGCCAAGAACAAGGCCCCCGGTGCCTTCCGCCGGTTCTCCGCCGAGGCCTTCGCCTGGATCGACCCCAAAATCTGGGGTCAGGTCCGCACCGAGGCCAAAGACCGGGAGTTCCACGGCAACTACCGGATTATGGGCTCCGACAATGACCCCAAGTGCGTGTCTCTCTCCATGGCCAACGCCCGAAAGGCAGGCCTGGGGGATCTGATCGACTTCCGGGACGGAGACGCTACCAAAATGAGCCTGCCCTGTGACGAGGGCATCCTCATCTGCAACCCGCCCTACGGCCAGCGGATGATGGAGCAGAAAAGCGCCCAGCGGCTGTATGCGGACCTGGGCCGCCACCTGAAATTTGCCGACGGCTGGAAGAAATACGTCATTACCTCCGAGCCGGAATTTGAGCACTATTTTGGAAAACGGGCCGACAAGAAGCGCAAGCTCTACAACGGCATGATCAAATGCGACTACTATATGTATTTGGGGCAGCAGAGAAAAGGAAAGTAAGATGAAGCATCTGTTCATCATCAATCCGGCAGCGGGAAGCCGGGACAGGACTCTGGAGTGCTCCCGGGAGATCATGCAGCTGTGCCGCGATCTTGACTACCGGGTGGAGATCTCCAAGGGGCCCGGAGATTGCAGGCGGCTTGCCAATGCAGCCGCCCGCTCCGGGGAGGAATACCGAATCTATGCCTGCGGCGGCGACGGAACCCTGAACGAGGTTGCCGCCGGTGCGGCAGGGTACGGCAATGCAGCCGTGACCGTCTGGGCCGGCGGCAGCGGGAACGATTTCGTCCGGCTCTTCTCCGAGCCCCGGGCCTTTTGTCATCTGGCCCGGCTGCTGGATGCGGAAGAAACCGCGTTCGACATGATCCGCTGCAACGATTCTCTGGCCCTGAACATCTGCTCCGTTGGTCTGGATGCCCGCATCGGCACGGATGTTGCCAACTACAAGCGGCTGCCTCTGCTGCAGGGCTTCTGGGCCTATGCAGCCTCGGCGGTGGTGAATGTGGTCCGCGGCGTCAGTCAGCCTTTGCGTGTCACCCTCTGCGGCCAAACCCGGGACGAGGAGATGACCATGGTCTGCGTCTGCAACGGCCGCTACTACGGCGGCGGCTTCTACGCCGTGCCGGAGGCGGACCCCAGGGACGGTTTGCTGGACGTGCTGCTGGTAAAAAAGATCACCCGGGCCCAGGTTCCGGGGCTCATCGGCAAATACAAAGCCGGCCGCTACAAGGAGCTGCCGGAGTACATCACCCATTACCGCACCGACCGCCTGGAAATCCACAGCCCCACCCCCACCGCCGTCAACCTGGACGGAGAGCTGAAAATGGAAACGGATATCTCTATGTCCGTCGCGAAGGAAAAGGTCCGGTTTTTCTACCCCAAGGGGCTGACGTGGTAAAAAGAAAAAAGCTTCCCCTCCGGGGAAGCCTTCGTCCTATTTCACTTGAAAGGAACCATCACCCATGCAGTTTTTCTACTACTGCCTCTTCGTCGCGGGGATTGTTGCGGCGGATCAGATCACCAAGGCGCTGGTTGTGGCCCATATCCCCCTTGGAGGGCATATGGACTTCTTGCCGGGCTTTCTGGACTTTACCTATCTGCGCAACACCGGCGCGGCGTTCTCCTCCTTTGAGGGGATGCAGTGGCTGTTTGCGCTGATTTTTCTGGCATTCACCGCCGCGCTCTTTTATGAATACTTCAAGAAAAGGCAGCCCTTTTCCGGCTTTGAGCGGTGGATGATCGCCGCCATCTACGCCGGAGGCCTGGGCAATATGATCGACCGGCTGCGGCTGGGCTATGTGGTAGACATGATTGAAACCCAGTTCATGGATTTTCCCGTGTTCAACGTAGCCGACTGCTTCATCACCTGCGGCTGCATTGCCCTGTTTGCCAGTCTGGCATTCTGTAACAAAGCCATTTGGAAGGACGAGAAAAAGAAATGATCCTGACCTGTGACCGGTCCGGCGAACGGCTGGACGCATTTCTCTCCCGGGCTCTGCCGGAAATCAGCCGCAGCGCCGCCCAGAAGCTCATCGCCGAGGGCAATGTGCTCTTAGACGGGAAGCCCGCCAAAAAAAATGACCGCCTGGAGCCCGGACAGACCGTCAGCGTCACCATTCCGGAGCCCAGGCCCGTTGACGTGACCCCCACCGAAATGCAGCTGGACATCGTGTACGAAGACGAGGATGTGGCCGTCATCAACAAGCCCAAAGGGCTTGTCGTCCATCCGGCGGCGGGGCATCAGGACGACACCCTGGTGAACGGCCTGCTCTATGCCATGGGGGACAGCCTTTCCGGCATCAACGGAGAGCTGCGCCCGGGCATTGTCCACCGCATTGACAAGGACACCTCCGGCCTGCTTGCCATTGCCAAAAATGACCTGGCCCATGCAGTGCTGGCCTCCCAGCTGAAGGATCACACCATGGCGCGGACCTATGAGGCCATTGTCTGCGGCAATTTGAAGGAGGACAGCGGCACCGTGGACGCTCCCATCGGCCGCCATCCTACGGACCGGAAGAAGATGTGCGTCACCCAGCGGAATTCCAAGCCCGCCGTGACCCACTGGGAAGTGGTCAAGCGCTACCAGGGCTACACCCACATCCGCTGCCGCCTGGAAACGGGCCGCACCCACCAGATCCGCGTCCATATGGCCTACATCGGTCACCCCATCCTGGGGGACACGGTCTACGGCCACAAGAAGCCGGAGCTGGGCCAGGACAGCCAGTGCCTCCACGCCGGGGCCCTATCCTTTCGCCACCCGAGAGACGGCAGACCCGTCCTGGTCTTTGCCCCACTGCCGGAGTATTTTACCAAGGTGTTGGAGAAATTGGAAAAGAGCTTCCCCTCCGGGGAAGCTGGCAGGGCGCAGCCCTGACTGAAGAGGGGTGTAATGAGCGAGAGCTGGTCGAATTTTCCCAGCGCTCTCGCCCGAAACGCCCCTCCTCAGTCTCGCTGACGCGAGCCGGCTCCCCCGAAGGGGAAGCTTTAGACTGTCGAAAAACCCCTTACGGGCTTTTCCGACAAGTTTTTGCAGTCTGCCGCGCGCACTCCTTGTTCGCCTATGGCGAACAACTCGCACACTTGCAGCCTGAGATGTATTTTCTGTCAGGTACACGCCCCGACAGAAAATGATTTGATTTTATTTGGCGGCTTACGCCGCCAAACTCTGCGAGGCTTTTTTGACAAGCTGCAGCTCCCCCGAAGGGGAAGCTTTTGTACGAAGCTCTTCGCTTTGCGTGTATGTTTTATCTATGCTCTCCCAGGAAGAACAATGCCAGGGTACCCGGGCCGGAGTGGGAGCCGATGACGGCGCCTACGTAGTTGATGTAGACCTCCTTCACCCCGTACTGCTCCTTCAGCAGCCCTGCCAGGTACTCCGCATCCTCCCGGCAGTCGCCGTGGGAGATGAACATGACGGAGTTGTCGAAACCCGCGCCCAGCTCGGCAACCTTCTTGGCCATGGCCTGAATGGAGGCCTTCCGGCCCCGGGCCTTGCTGACGTTGATCAGGTGGCCCTCATTGTCCACATGGAGCACAGGCTTGATGTTCAGCATGGTGCCCATAATTGCCGTGGCCGCGCTGACCCGACCGCCCCGCTTGAGATACATCAAGTCGTCCACTGTAAACCAGTGGCACAGGTGCAGACGGTTGTCCAGCAGCCACTGCTCCAGCTCCCCAAGGCTCAGGCCCTCGTCCCGCTTCTTGCAGGCATAGTAGGCAAGCAGGCCCTGGCCCAGAGAGGCGCACAGGCTGTCCACCACGGAGATGGTCCGCTCCGGATAGCGCTCCCGCAGCTCCTGAGCCGCGATACTGGCAGACTGGTAGGTGGTGGACAGGCCTGAGGAAAAGGCCAGCACCAGAATATCCTCGCCTTTTTCCAGCAGAGGCTCTATGATCTCCTGCCACTGCTCGGGATTCACCGCAGACGTGGTGGCTACCTTCCCGGCGCGGAGGTCGGCATACATATCCCGCAGGCTGTCGTCATTGCGGTCCGGATAGGTTTCCCCCCGGAAATTCACCGTAAGCGGCGCCGCAATAAGGCCCAGCGCCTCATATTTTTCTTTCGTAAAATCGCAGCCGGAATCGGTAATGATCTGATAGGACATCGTTTTCGCTCCTTATACTTTACTTTTTCCAGGGCTTTGCCCAGATCAGCAGGCAGGCCCACAAAAACAGGGACAGTGCCCAGGACCCGCAGCAGAGCATGGGGGCGGACACCACTGTGAGAACGCCATGGAGAAAATCTCCCAGCGCCGTGCTTCCGGTGGCCAGGACAATGTTCAGCACCAGCACCACAAGGGTTGCCCCCAGGGACACCGCACTCAGAAGCCCAACGGTTTTCCGGGTCTTTCCCGCCGCCTTATACAAAAGCATCGCCGGAGGCAGGAAGAACACCAGGCTCAGCACCGTCAGCAGCGCCTGCAAGACCCCGGACCGCTCCGGCACAAATCCGAAAGCGGCGCATAGAATGAATAGCACAGCCCAGGCTGTATACAAAAATTTTCGGTTCATACTACCTCCTTATACGCTTGCCATTTTACCCGATTTTCCTGCAAAACACAAGAGGAAAAAAGTCTGGACACTGCCGGAGAAAGCTGGTATAATAATACACAACGTTGCCGGGAATCCTAGCCAACGGCGAAAGGGCCCGGAGAAGGAGCGTTTTCCTATGAAATGTCCTTACTGCGGAGATCAGGAAAGCAAGGTCATTGACTCCCGGCACTCCGACGACCTGAGTATTCGCCGCCGGAGAGAATGCTGCCGCTGCGGCCACCGGTTCACCACCTACGAAAGTGTGGAGAGCCAGCCGATCCTTGTGGTCAAGCGCAATGGGTCCCGGCAGAATTTCGACAAAAACAAGATCGTGAACAGCATGATCCGCGCCTTTGACAAGCGGCGTGCCGACATCGTAGAGCTGGAGCGCATTGCGACTGAGATCGAGCAGACCATCCAGAATTCCCTGGAGCGGGAGGTCACCACCGAGCGCCTGGGTGAGATGGTCATGGAGCGTTTGAAGCCCGTGGACGAAGTGGCCTACATCCGCTTTGCCTCCATCTATCACCAGTTTCAGGACGCAGGCAGCTTCATGCGGGAGATCAGCAAATACCTGGAGGAAAAATAATGCTAACAGCCACAACCCCTACGGAAGCGGCTCTGGATATTGAAGCTCTGAAAAAAGCCTTTGAAGACTTCGATCTGGCCACACTGCTTCCCAATCTGGACTCCATTTTCGGCAAGATCACCCTCATCTGCCGCATCTGCGTGCTGGTAGGGCCCATTCTTCTGCTGGTCCTGGGGCTTTCCTATCTGTTTCTGGCCCCCAAGGAGGCCAACTACTACCTGGGCTACCGCTGCTATTACGGCATGGGCAGCGTCCACGCCTGGCGCTTCACCCAGCGCATTGCCGGTATGGTTCTGGGAGGACTGGGGCTGGTGCTCACAGTGGTCATGACCGTCCTTTCCCTGGGCTTCGGCTCCATGGACATCAATGCCATGGTTTGGCGGACGGTGTGGTGCCTGGTCTGGGAGGCTGTGCTGAGTTTGCTGGCCACTCTGGCCATCAACGGCCTTGCCATGTACTGGTTTGACCGGAAGGGCGAGCTGAGAAGGCGGCCCAGGAATAAGGCATAGGCCGCAATACAAACGAAAAAATCGCGTTCCACCGCAACACCGCATTCCCGGTTTTCCGGGCTCTGCGGTGCTGCTTCCGTTTTGGAGGAATTTGTCATGACTAACTGGCTTCTTCGCACATTTATCAAAAATTCCGGCCATCCCGAGGACCCCAAGGTCCGCGCCGCCGTCGGCATTCTCTCCGGCATTGTGGGGATCTTCTGCAATATTCTGCTCTTCGGCGGAAAGCTGGCCGTCGGACTGCTCACGCGGTCCGTGTCCATTACCGCCGACGCCATGAACAACCTGTCCGATGCCACCAGCAGTGTTGTCACCATGCTGGGCTTCCGACTGGCCGAACGGCCCGCAGATGAGGAGCATCCCTTCGGCCACGCCCGGTATGAATACCTGTCCGGCCTTGCGGTGTCCGCGCTGATCCTCATCATCGGCGTGGAACTGGCCAAATCCTCTCTGGACAAGGTGCTCCACCCTGCCGCGGTGGAATTCGGCTGGACCACCGCCGCCGTACTGGCGGGCTCCATTCTGGTAAAGCTCTGGATGTCCCTGTTCAATACAAAGCTTGGCAAAACCATCCACTCCGCTACCCTGGCCGCCACCGCCGCCGACAGCCGCAACGATGTGATCACCACCTCCGCCGTGCTTCTGGCGGCCCTGATCGAGCACTTTACAGCCTTCCGTGCCGATGGCTGGATGGGTCTGGCCGTGTCCTGCTTCATCCTCTACAGCGGTGTCGGCCTGGCAAAGGACACCATCTCTCCCCTGCTTGGCGAAAACGCCGACCCGGAGCTGCGGGAGAAGATCGTAGACAACATCCGGGCCTGCCCCAAGGTCCTGGGCTTTCACGACCTGATGGTCCATGACTACGGCCCCGGCCAGCGCTTCGCCAGTATCCACGTGGAGATGGACCGCCGGGAGGACCCCATGGAATGCCATGAGATCCTCGACGACCTGGAGCGGGAGTGCCTGAAAAGCCACGGCGTCCACCTGGTCATCCACTACGACCCCATCGTCACCGACGACCCGGAGCTGGACCGGATGCACGTCCGGGTGGAGCAGCTGCTGCATACATACGACATCCGCCTGGGGGTCCACGACTTCCGCATGGTCCCCGGCAAGGGACACGTCAATCTGATTTTCGATGTGGTCCTGCCCACAGACCTGCGGGGCCAGGAGGCGGATATCACCGCCGCCCTGGAAAAAGCTCTGAATCAGAACTCCGGCGTGACCTATTATCCCGTGATCACCTTTGATCAGAGCGGCTTTAACTAGAACGCAAACAGGCTTCCCCTCCCGGCACAGCGTCGGGAGGGGGCCATATTTTACACATATTTTACTTTCATTTCCTTTCCGCCTTTACGTATTGGGTCTATAGTATCTCTGTAATATGGAGATAGAAGGAGGAAAAGAAAGATGAAGATCGATTTCAAGGCCAAGAAGGGCTTTATCTGCGATATGGATGGCGTTTTGTACCATGGAAATCGCATCCTGCCGGGTGCTGCGGAGTTTGTGCAGTGGCTCCAGCGGGAGAACAAGGAATACCTGTTTTTGACAAATAACAGCGGCATGACCCCAAAGGAGCTCCGGCAGAAGCTGGCCCGGATGGGGCTGGAGGTGCCGGAGGAACATTTTTACACCAGCGCACTGGCCACGGCGGCCTTTTTGAAGGCACAGGCCCCGGGCTGCTCGGCCTTCGTCATCGGCGAGGCGGGGCTGCTGAACGCATTGTATGACGCGGGCATTACCATGAACGATGTGAACCCGGACTATGTGGTCATCGGCGAGGGCCGGACCTACTCTCTGGACACCCTGACCCGGGCGGTAAACCTGGTTTTGCAGGGGGCCAAGCTCATCGGTGCCAACTCCGATGTATCCGGCAATATTGAAAAGGGCATTGCCCCGGCCTGCCGGGCGCTGATCGCCCCGGTGGAGATGGCCACCGGCAAGCAGGCCTATTTCTGCGGAAAGCCAAACCCGCTGATGATGCGCACCGGCCTTCGGCTGCTGGGCTGCCACTCCGATGAGGCTGTCGTTGTGGGCGACCGGATGGATACGGATGTCATTGCCGGCATGGAAAGCGGCATCGACACGGTGCTGGTCCTCTCCGGCGTCTCCGACCGGGACACCCCCAAGGCCTTCGCCTACCAGCCCACCATGATTTTGAACGGGGTAGGAGATATCCCGGCGGAAGCGGAGAAGTAAATCGTTTTTCCGAAAAGGCTCCTCTGAAAGGGAAGCCAAAAAACAACCGCCCTGTGGGTTCCCACAGGGCGGTACAGCTTGTCAAAAAAGCCTCGCAGAGTTTGGCGGCGTAAGCCGACAAATAAAATCAAATCATTTTCTGTCGGGGCGTGTACCTGACAGAAAATACATCTCAGGCTGCAAGTGTGCGAGTTGTTCGCCATAGGCGAACAAGGAGTGCGCGCGGCAGACTGCAAAAACTTGTCGGAAAAGCCCGTAAGGGGTTTTTCGACAGTCTAAACCGCCCTGTGGGAACCCACAGGGCGGTAAAATTTTGGAAACTTAGGCTTCCAGGTTGATGCCGGTCTCCTTGTTGAAGACGTGGCAGACGTTGCCGTTGAAGGTGAACTTCACGGCAGCACCGGCAGTCAGGGCAGCAACCTCAGCGCCGGTCATGTTCATGGTGGAAACCACCAGGACCACATCGCGGCCCATAGCGGTGACGTGCAGATGCACGGTGGAACCCATCATTTCGGAGACATCGACCTTGGCGTCAATGCCTTCCTGGCTCAGCTCGATGTGCTCGGGACGAACGCCCAGGACCACATCCTGCGCAGCAACGTTGTTCTTGGCCAGCTTGGCCTGCTTCTCTTCGGCCAGCTCGACGGTGATGCCGCCCACCTGGACAGCGTACTTGCCGTTATTCTTAACCAGCTTGGCATCGAACAGGTTCATCTGAGGGGTGCCAATGAAGCCGGCGACGAACAGGTTGTAGGGGTGGCTGAACACTTCCTGAGGCGTGCCGATCTGCTGGATGAAGCCGTCCTTCATGATGACGATCCGATCGCCCAGGGTCATAGCCTCGGTCTGGTCGTGGGTAACGTAGATGAAGGTGGTGTTGATGCGCTGACGCAGCTTGATGATCTCAGCACGCATCTGGTTACGCAGCTTGGCGTCCAGGTTGGACAGAGGCTCGTCCATCAGCATGACCTGGGGGTTCCGAACGATAGCACGGCCGATGGCAACACGCTGACGCTGACCGCCGGACAGAGCCTTGGGCTTACGGCCCAGGTACTGGGTGATGTCCAGGATCTCAGCGGCTTCCTTGACCTTCTTGTCGATCTCTTCCTTGGAAGCATGGCGCAGCTTCAGAGCAAAAGCCATGTTATCATAAACAGTCATATGGGGGTACAGAGCGTAGTTCTGGAAAACCATGGCGATATCGCGGTCCTTAGGAGCCACGTCGTTGACCAGGCGGTCGCCGATGTACAGCTCGCCGTCGGTGATGTCTTCCAGGCCGGCGATCATACGCAGGGTGGTGGACTTACCGCAGCCGGAGGGGCCGACCAGGACGATGAATTCCTTGTCCTTGATGTCCAGATTGAAGGCCTGCACAGCGACAACGCCTTCGTCGGTGATCTGAAGATTGGTCTTCTTAGCGGGTTCTTCACCTTTCTTCTTCTTTTTCTTCTTGGCGTCGTCGCCGTTAAAGGGGTAGACTTTCTTGATGTTTTTCAGGGTTACACTTGCCATTGTTTTCTGACTCCGGACATACTGAATTCTCAATGTATGCCCTCGCGATCTGCCGGGTAAAACAGCAGATGCATTACGACAGGTCTCCACACTGCCGCACCGTGAGTCTGACGGGGGTTCCTCCTTTATTTTAGCGGAATTGGAACTATTTTTGTGGAGTAGTACCATTCCACCGGAATGCTACCATGATACCATACTTTGGAGCTTGACGCAATGGTACAGGTTGCTGTTTTTTAATGGGCAAAATTAGGCAATTTGACAATGCACTGGTAAATTACAGCTTCCGCAGAGCATCCACCAGGGCGGTTTTGGAGGCGGTTTTGTCATCCTTGACCTTGATGACCCGGGCGGGACATCCGGCAACCACGGTATTGGGGGCCACATCCTCCACCACCACGGCTCCGGCGGCAACCACCGCATCATGGCCGATGCGGCAGCCCTCAATGACCACGGCGTTGGCTCCGATGAGCACATTGTCCTCCACGATGACGGGGGTAGCGGAAGCGGGCTCCACTACACCGGCCAGCACGGCCCCGGCTCCCACGTGGCAGTGCTTGCCCACGGTGGCCCGGCCCCCCAGCACCGCGCCCATGTCGATCATGGTGCCTTCGCCGACGACCGCGCCGATGTTCAGAATGGCGCCCATCATGATGACGGCGTTTTTCTCAACGGTCACCTGCTCCCGGATGATGGCGCCGGGCTCAATGCGGGCGGGGATATTCTTCATGTCCAGCATGGGAATGGCGGAGTTGCGGCAGTTGTTTTCGATCTCGATGTGCTCAAATTCGTGGCTCTCCAGGATGGGGCCCACATCCTTCCAGTCACCGAAAACGATCTTGCACTTCTCCCCTGCCGGAAACTCCCGGCAGCCCGGGAAGGAAACCGGCTCCTTTTCCCACACATAGACCTTTACAGGGGTCTTCTTCTCCGCATCGCGGATATAGGCGATGATCTGTTCTGCATTCATCATGGTTAAATTCTCCTTTGCAACGGGTCTCTTTTCTCCTTATCCTACCACTTTTTCGGAAAAAGCACAAGGGCAAATTGACACCGCCCCGGGAATGGAATATAATAAGGAAAAACTACCCGGAGGCGTTTACTATGCAACTGATCGAAGACCGCCGTGCCCTGCACCGTATCCCCGAGCTGGACAGGCAGCTCCCCCAAACCATGGCATATCTCCGTGCTTCTCTGGAAAAGCTGAACTGCAAGGTTTTTTCCCCCATGGAAAGTGCCCTGTGCGCCTTCTTTGACTTTGGGCAGAAGGATGCCATCGCCTTTCGGGCAGATGCGGATGCCCTGCCCATCCAGGAGCGGAACAAGGTGGACTACCATTCCCAGCACGAGGGCTGTATGCACGCCTGCGGCCACGACGGCCATATGGCAATTCTTTTGGAGCTGGCCCGCCGCCTCAGTGAGAAAAAGAGCCTGCCCCACAATGTGCTGCTGGTGTTCCAGCCCGCCGAGGAGACCACCGGCGGGGCCAAGGATATCTGCGCCACCGGCGTATTCCGGGCCCATAAGGTCCAGGCGATTTTCGGCCTGCACCTGTGGCCCCAGCTGCCTGAGGGCATAATCGCCAGCCGGAAAAACGAGATGATGGCCCGGTCCTGCGAGGTCCGGGTGGACGTCTACGGCAAGACAGCCCACATCGCCAAGGCCAGTGAGGGCATTGACGCTCTGGCCGCCGGTGTGGAATTCTACCAGCGGGTCATGAAGCTGGAGGGAGCCCTGCCCAAGAACATCTTCCGCCTGCTGAAATTCGGCAAATTCCAGAGCGGCACCGTGTGCAATGCATTGTCAGATCACACCCACATGGAGGGGTCTCTCCGGGCCTTCCAGGACGAGGTGTTCTATTCCATCCGAGCGGGCATTGTCTCCATTGCCAAGGATATCGAGCGGGCCTATGGGGCCACCGTCAATGTATATATGACGGAAGGATACCCCGCCGTTATGAACCCGGCGGACCTGCACAACCGGGTGCGCAAGACCGTGGGCTTCTTCGAACTGGACAAGCCCACCATGACCGCCGAGGACTTCTCCTGGTATCAGAAGTCCCTGCCGGGCATGTTCTTCTTCCTGGGCGTGGGGGATACCTCTGCCCTCCACTCCGATACCTTCCATTTTAATGAAGAAGTCCTTGTGAAAGGCGCCGATTTCTTCGAGGAATTGGCGGAGAAATTCCAATGATGCCGATTAACCACCATCTGGACCCCTTGGAGCGCAGCGGCATTCGGGTGTTCACCAATCTGGCCAAGGCCACCCCGGACTGCCGGATGCTCACCATTGGCGAGCCGGACCAGGCTACCCCGGAGCCCATCCGTCAGGCGGCGCTGGAAGCCCTTTCCCGGGGGGAAACCCACTATGCCCCAAACCAGGGCACGGCCTCTCTGCGCTCCGCCATTGCCGCCTTTGAAACGAACCGGGGAAGACCCACTGCCCCGGAAGAGGTACTGGTGACGGTGGGGGCCACCCAGGCCCTGTATACCGCCCTCACCGGCATCCTGAACCCCGGGGACCAGGTGATCATCCCAACCCCCGCCTTCTCCCTGTATGCCACCATTGTCACGGCGGCAGGAGCCGAGCCGGTCTTTCTGGATGTGAGCAAAACGGACTTCCAGATCACGGCGGAAGCCCTGAATGCCTGCCTGACGGAGAAGACGAAGGCCATCGTCCTCAATTCCCCCTGCAATCCCACGGGGGTCATTTTGAGGGAGAGCAGCCTGGATACCGTTGCCCGGACGGTGCTGGGAAAAGGCATCTACCTGATCTGTGACAACGTCTACGACAAGCTGGTCTATGCCCCCTGCGGCGACCTGACGCGGCGGGAGGACTTGCGCCCCCAGACCATCCTCTGCCAGAGCTTCTCCAAACCCTATGCCATGACCGGCTGGCGGGTGGGCTATCTCATCTGCCCGGAAGAATTGCTCTCCCGGCTGCTGCTGCTCAGCGCGGCGGAGATTGCCGCAGTGCCCACCTTCTTGCAGGCAGCAGCGGAAGCGGCGCTGGAAGTTGATACGGAGCCGGTGCGGCTTCTGTACCGGAGAAGAAGGGACTATGTCTGTTCCCGCCTGGACCGTATGGGCCTTTCCTACCCGCAGCCGGAAGGGGCCTTTTATGTGTTCCCGGATATCTCCCAATTTGGCATTCCCTCCTGGCAGTTCTGCGAGCGCATGATCCGGGAGGCAGGTCTTGCCGCTGTGCCCGGCGTGTGCTTCGGGACAGAGGGCTATATCCGCCTGTCCTATTGCTACAGCGACCGGGAACTGCAAGAGAGCCTGGACCGGCTGGAAGGATTTGTGAAAAGGCTGGGTGAATAAAAGACGGCCAGCCTTGACGATTCAAGCCGGTCGTGGTATAATCACTATGAAGAGAGCACTACCGATAAGCGGTCTGCTCTTGTTACAGGTTAATCATGATAGAGAAACCGTCACTTGGCAGAGTGGCGGTTTCTGCGTTTTACAGTGATTGTGATGGTTAAAGAACCAATATGTACAGTCAAAGTAATCGGCATAAAGCTCACCCCCTTAGGAAGGAGTGTAGCAGACCGCCTATCCCGTTTTATGGTAATGCTCTTCCCGTCCTTTCGGACAAGCCGATTTTAGCAGAAATAGAGTACTATGTCAATTCTTGCCGATGCATATCCACGATAATTGTTTGGAAAGAATACCTGCGGAGAAATAGAAACGGTCCGGAAGAAGGGGAAAGCAAAAAAACGCATTGACATTTCCACATCCCCATGGTAAACTGAGAGAATAGAAAAAATAACAAGGAGGAAACTTCCATGAAGCATATTCAGACCATCGAGACCCGCAATCTGTGCCAGAGCGCCAAGAACGGCGGCTGCGGCGAGTGCCAGACCTCCTGCCAGTCTGCCTGCAAGACCAGCAGCGGCATCGCCAACCAGAAGTGCGAGAACAAGAATAAGTAATTTATTTTTGAAGAGAATGCCGCCTGATTGGGCGGCATTTTTCATGCAGAAAGGAAAACTATGATCCATCAGTACCAATTAAACGGCTATAATATTGTCCTGGACGTATGCTCCGGCTCCGTTCATGTGGTGGACGAGGCGGCCTATGACCTCATCGGCCTTTACGAAGACCATTCCCGGGAAGCGGCCATTGACGAAGTCTCCGCCAAGTACCCCGCCCTCGACCGGGCAGAGCTGGAGGAGTGCTACGACGATATCACTTCCCTGAAGGGCGCGGGCAAGCTCTTCACCCCGGATACCTTCGCCCCCATGGCGGGAGAGCTGAAGGCCCGGACCTCCGGCGTGGTCAAGGCCCTGTGCCTGCACATTGCCCACACCTGCAACCTGAACTGCTCCTACTGCTTTGCCTCCCAGGGCAAGTACCATGGAGACCGGGCCCTCATGTCCTTTGAGGTAGGCAAGCAGGCCCTGGACTTTTTGATTGCCCATTCCGGCACCCGGAAGAATCTGGAAGTGGACTTCTTCGGCGGCGAGCCGCTGATGAACTTTGACGTGGTCAAGCAGCTGGTGGCCTATGCCCGCAGCATCGAGAAAGAGGCGGGGAAGAACTTCCGCTTCACCCTGACCACCAACGGCGTGCTCATCGACCAGGATGTCATCGACTTCTGCAACAAGGAAATGAGCAACGTGGTTCTGAGCCTGGACGGCCGGAAGGAGGTCCATGACCGGTTTCGGGTGGACTATGCGGGCCACGGCAGCTACGACAAGATCGTCCCCAAGTTCCAGGAGCTGGTCCGCCAGCGGGACGGTAAAAACTACTATATGCGGGGCACCTTTACCCACCACAACCCGGACTTCCTGGAGGACATCAAGACCATGCTGAACCTGGGCTTTACGGAGCTCTCCATGGAGCCTGTGGTCACCGCCAAGGGAGACCCCTCGGGCCTGACGGAGGAGGACCTGCCCATCCTCATGCAGCAGTATGAGGACCTGGCCAAGCTCCAGCTGGAGCGCTACAGAGAGGGTCGGCCCTTTACCTTCTACCACTATATGATCGACCTCACCGGCGGCCCTTGCATCTACAAGCGCATCTCCGGCTGCGGCAGCGGAACGGAATATATGGCCGTGACCCCCTGGGGCGACCTGTACCCCTGCCACCAGTTCGTGGGCGAGGAGAAGTTCAAGCTGGGCAACATTTGGGACGGGGTCACCAACACAGAAATCCAGCAGGAATTCGCCTCCTGCAATGTCTATGCCCGGCCCGACTGCCATGACTGCTGGGCACGGCTCTACTGCTCCGGCGGCTGCGCCGCCAATGCCTACCACGCCACGGGTTCGGTGAAGGGTGTTTACGAATACGGCTGCAAGCTGTTCCGCAAGCGCATGGAGTGCGCCATTATGGTGCAGGTTGCGGAAAAGCTGGGAGGCCAGGCGTGATTTCCACACCGGTCTGTGATTTCGTCCGGGCCTATGCCGCATCCGCCCCTGTCCGGCTCCATATGCCGGGCCACAAGGGCCGGGGGATACTGGGCTGTGAAAGCCTGGACATCACGGAGATTCGGGGGGCGGACGACCTGTACCACCCGGAAGGCATCCTTGCCCGGAGCGAAGAAAACGCCTCCCGGCTCTTCGGCTGCCGGACGGTCTACTCCGCAGAGGGCTCCAGTCTGGCCATTCGGGCCATGCTGTATCTGGCCTATACCCACTCCGGCTGCAAGGGGAGATGCCTTGCGGGGCGGAATGCCCACAAGAGCTTCCTCCATACGGCGGTGCTGCTGGATTTTCCCATTTCCTGGCTCTGGGCTGGGGACAGCTATTTAAGCTGTCCCGTCACCGCCGAAACCGTGGAAGCGGCCATTCTGGAAGAAAAAGAAAAGCCCTTCGCCGTCTATCTGACGAGCCCGGACTACCTGGGCAATCTGGCCCCCGTGGGGGAAATCGCGAGCGTGTGCCATCGGTATGGGGTGCCCCTGCTGGTGGACAATGCCCACGGGGCTTACCTGAAATTCCTGCCCCGCTCCCTGCACCCAATGGACCTGGGGGCGGACCTGTGCTGCGATTCTGCCCACAAGACGCTGCCGGTGCTCACCGGCGGGGCCTATCTGCATATGGGTCCCGACTGGACCGCAGAGGAGGCCAAAGCCGCCATGGCCCTCTTTGGCTCCACCAGTCCATCCTGGCTGATTTTGCAGTCCCTGGATGGGGCCAATCCGCTTTTGGAGCGCCTGCCCGGGGACATTGCAGCCCTTGCCCCGCACATTGCCGCCCTGAAAGAGGCGCTTCTGGCCCACGGCTTTGCTCTGGTGGGGGCGGAACCCCTGAAAATCACCGTTCATGCTGCCAAATTCGGCTATTCCGGGGAAGAAATGGCGGAAATGTTGGAAAGACAGGGTATTTTCTGCGAATTTGCAGACAGGGATTTCCTCGTCTTCATGCTCACCCCCCGGAATACCCCGGAGGAGCTGGACCGCCTGCGCGCCGCCCTCTGCGCCCTGCCCCGGGGCGCGCGGCAGGAGATGCCGCCCATTGCCCTTGCCCGCCCAAAAGCTGCGTGTACCCCCCGTCAGGCGGCCTTTGCCCCCCGGGAAACGATTCCGGTGGAAAACAGCCTTGGCCGGATTCTGGCCCTGGCCAATGTCAGCTGCCCCCCGGCGGTGCCCATCGTCATGTGCGGCGAGGAAATCGACGAGGCCGCCCAGGAGGCCCTCCGCCGCTGCGGCATAGAAGAGGTCACAGTAGTAAAAACCTTCCCCGTCGGGGAAGGGGGACCACCGCTGTAAGCGGTGGTGGAAGAGGGGCGTTCCGGGCGGGAGCTGTAGGAAAAATGTGCGTAAGCAGCATGCCGCTCTGTCATCCGCCGCCCCTCATCCGTCCCGCCTGTCGGCGGGCCACCTTCCCCGAAGGGGAAGGTTTTTTATGCTTTAATAGTAGCTTTTCTTTACGGAATTCTTAAATTTTCGGAACCCTCTTGCGAAAAAGTAGAACCTGTGCTATATTGATTTTGCAAAGAGAAAGTTACTTAAAACGCTTTGAGGACGAATAAGGAGGTAGCTTTTTATGAAAAGACGTATTTTGAGCCTGCTGCTGGTTTTGACGCTGCTGCTGGCCCTGCCCGTTGCCGCGGCGGCGGATGAGACAAAAGGAGTAACGCTTACGTTGACGAAGGACACATGGACCTATACGGATACGGTAACGTTCTCCGTGAAAGGGCCGGGCGGCGAAGATGTACCGAACGGTGAAGTGGTAGTTCACCACGACGTGAACAAAGTCTCCCGCTGTGTGAATAACGGTGTGGCAGAGATTTCAGCAAGTGAGCTTGTTTCCGGGCTTGGGCTTACCCTGGACCAGGAGACGGAGATCATCGTTAACTATGCACCGGGCTCTGGCTCCAATTATGAGCCAACAAGCGACCAAACCTTAAGTATTACCGTGAACGAGAGCACTTTGCCCACTGTCGCCCTGACCTCCGCCGGTTATGCGTACGGAAAGCCTGTATCCGGCTTCCAGCTTACCACGCCAACGGGTGTCCAAATCGGCGGGAAGCAGATTCATGATGAAAACGACGCAGAGGTTACGGACGGCACTTTCGGCGCCCAGGCCTATACACTCTGGGTCAACCTGGAATGCGAGGAGGGCTATAAGCTTTCCGAGAAGCCCGCCGTTACCCTGGACGGGAAGGAGCCTCTGCGTATTGAGGACGGCTTCTATGTTTTCCAGCTGGATAGGCTGGTCACCACGTACCATATCAAATATACTCTGGATGGCGGCACCATGTCCGGCGCTCCGGAGACCTATACCGAAAACAGTGCCGACATTACCCTGCCCCAGCCAACCAAGGCTGACTACCGCTTCACCGGCTGGACCGGAACGGATCTGACGGCACCGACGATGGAGGTCACCATTCCCACCGGCTCCAAGGGAGACCGGGAGTATACGGCCAACTGGAAAAAGATCCAGTACTTTACCGTGTCCTATCGGGACGGTGGCCATGGCAAGAGCACCATGCCCGCTGACGAGAAGGTGGAAGAGGGCAAGTATGCAACAAGGCCCACCGACCCCACCGAAAAGGGTTGGATTTTCAAGGGCTGGTACGAAAAGGACGACTACATTGGCGATGCCTTTGTCTTCGAAAAAACGCAGATCACACAGGACATCACGCTTACTGCCCGCTGGGCACAGGCTTTTACCGTGAAGTTTGACGCCAACGGTCACGGCCACGCCACGGTGCCTGCCGACCAGACCGTGGAGCTGAACGGCAAGGCCACGAAGCCTGCCGACCCCACCGCCGAGGGCTACGTCTTCCGGGGCTGGTACACCACGGCGGCCTGCACAACGGAATTCGATTTCAATACCCCCATTGCGGCGGACACCACCCTGTATGCCAAGTGGGATGAAATCTACACCGTGACATTCAATGTAGGCGGCCACGGCACTGCCCCCGCTCCCCAGAAGGTGGAAAACGGCGGCAAGGCCACCAAGCCGGAAAATCCCACCGCAAAGGGCTGGCGCTTTGACGGCTGGTACACGGACGAGAAGTGCACCGCAAGATATGACTTCGACAAGGCCGTAACCGCAAACACCACCCTGTACGCCAAGTGGACCCAGCTGTTCACCCTGACCTTCGAGACCAACGGCGGCACCAAGATCGACAGCGTGGAGGCTCCGGACGGAAGCCTGGTATATCTCGGCAGCTACAAGCCCACCAAGTCCGGCTACTATTTCGTGGGCTGGTATACCGACAAGAACCTGACCCGGGCCAGCCGGGTGGGCTATGTGCGCATGGACGGAAACAAGACCGTCTATGCCAAGTTCGCTGTGGCCGATAAGACCAATCCCAAAACCGCCGACCCCGCCCTGCCGGGCCTTGCCCTGGCCGTGCTGAGCTTCAGCACCGTGGGCCTGGCTGCATTGGGCATTCAGAAGCGGAAGTAACTCCGGAAAACCAAAACAGGGGCGGCAATTCAGCCGTCCCTGTTTTTTCATGTTTATCTTTCTTTCGCCTGCTCCCACAGGTTGTCCTGCCGGGTGCGGAAATCGGTGAGGGAATAATTTGCTTTCAGATAGGCCCCCATATACCGGGCGATCTTGGCGGCTCCGGAGGCGTTCAGGTGGCCGGTGTCGCTGAAATCCGAGGCCTCATCCAGGCCCATTTCCTCTATATGGTCATATAGGTTAACATAACTGCACCCGTAGGCCTCGGCAAAGGAACGCAGGTAGTCCGCATAGACGTTGGTTCCCTGCCAGGGGATGGTGCAGAGCACCGGCTGAATGCCGTTTTCCTGGCACAGCTCCACGATCTCAGCCAGCAGCATGGCTGCTTCATCCTGGAGGGGCTGCTGGGGCAGAAGTGTCTGGTCCGGAATTTCCACAGGGGTCACGGCACCGGAAACGGAGTAACCCATGGTTTTCCGATAGTCATCCCCGCTCTGGGCCGGGCTGCGGAAGGACGCTTCGGACAGATTGACCCAGTTCTCATGGAATGCGGCCAGGGGCATGAAATAGGAAAGATACCGCTCTTTGTGATAGGGGCCGAAGCTCTGGCGCAGATAGGTCAGCTTGTCCTTCATCCAGGGGATGGCGGTGGTATAGTAGATCTCCCCATCCATATTCATGTCCTGCTTCCAGGTGTTCACATTGAAGGTGTCGATGAGCACCACCTTGGGGTGCTGGGTGCGCAGAGCGTCCTTCAAAAACAGCAGGGTAGTATTCAGTTCCTGCCAGTTGCAGCCGTAATTATAGGCCCCGATGCCGTAATCATCATACATGGTCATGGTGTCCAGGCCCAGCCACATGTGGCTGGAGCCAAAGCCCATAACCTCCACGGAATTTTCCGGCAGGGTGTGGAAGGTCTCAATGGCGGTCACCGGGGAATCCGTATCCACCGGCCGCAGCAGGACGTTCAGCCGGGCAATGCCCAGGGCCACCAGAACCAGAACGGCCAGGCAGCTCAGAATGTTTCTTTTCTTCATGGCCGCCCTCCTAGAACTGGAAATAGATAAAGCTGGCCTGATTGAAGCCAGGGCCCCATTTGCCGAAAACCAGCAGGGCCAGAATGGCGGCGGCGATCAGTACGATCCTGGCCCACCAGTCCTGCCCCAGCAGCACCCGGTGGAGCGCCATGCCCCGGCGCTTGCACAGGTCCGCCAAAAACAGCAGGCCAATGCCCAGCAGCATCAGGGTGAAATTCTTCCGGTCCAGCCCGCAGCCATACAATGAACCATTGAAGAGCACCCAGGGGTTTGCCGCCGTGAAGATCGAGCGGATGGCGCTGACCGCCTGGGTGAAATCGGCAGCCCGGAAGAAAATCCAGGAAAAGTCGATGAGCAGGAAGGTGATGATCCCCTGGGCGATTTTGTGGCACGCTTTCTCCCGGTGGAGCCCCAGGTGAATGCAGGCCTTGTCCCGGGCCGGGGCCAGAGCCTCGCCCAAGACCTGATAGAGGCCGTTCAGGCCGCCCCAGATGACGAAGGTGGCATCCGCTCCATGCCATAAGCCGCTGACCAGAAAGACGATCATCTTATTGATGTACTTGCGCAGCTTGCCCTTTCGGCTGCCGCCCAAGGGAATATAGAGGTAGTCCTTGAACCAGGAGGTCAGGGAGATATGCCACCGCCGCCAGAACTGGGAAACCGAGGAGGAGAGGTACGGCGCATCGAAATTCTCCATAAGCTCGATGCCCAGAATTTTGGCCGCACCCATGGCAATGGTGGAATAGCCGCCGAAGTCGCAGTAGATCTGCACGGCAAAGAGCACCGTGGCCGCGATAAGATACCAGCCGGGGAAGGCCGCGATATCCCCATAGACCGTATCCACAAAGATAGCGATCCGGTCCGCCAGGACGATTTTCAGGAAATAGCCCCAGAGCATCAGCACAAAGCCCTCTCTGGCCCGGTCAAAATCGAAGCTTTTGGGGGTATCCAACTGCTGCAAAAGGTTCTTGCTCCGCTCAATGGGCCCCGCCACCAGCTGGGGGAAGAAGGAGACAAAAAGGGCATAGCGCAGGAAGTTCTTCTCCGCGCCGATCTCCCCCCGGTACACGTCCACGGTATAGCTCAAAGCCTGGAAGGTAAAGAAGGAAATGCCAACGGGCAGCAGGATGTCGAATTTCGGAACATTCAGGGTCAGCCCCACCAGAGAGGCCGCAGCCCCCAGAGTATCCAGGAAGAAATTGACATACTTGAAATAGAACAGAATGCCCAGATTCAGCAGGAAGGACACCGCCACCACCCATTTTTTCAGGGCAGTCTTTTTTGTTTCGGGCCGGTCACTGTCCTTGACCCGCTCCAGCAGCAGGCCGCTGAGGTAGGTGATCAGGGTAGAGGTGAACAGCAGCACCACATATTTGGCGTTCCAGCCCATGTAAAACACATAGCTGGCAACCAGCAGCCACAGATTGCGCACCCTTTTGGGCAATACAAAATAGAGCAGCACCACTGCCGGGAAGAAAATCAGGAATTTCAGGGAGTTGAAGAGCATTTACGCCTCCCGCTCCCAGGGGAAGCCCGAAAACACCGGCTTGCCTGTATAAGTATTGGCCTTCGCCTCTCCCCGCAGCACGGCGAGAACCGCATCGGCCATAGCCTCCTGCTCGCATTCGCCGGGATAGACCGATACGGGAGCAATCCAGCCGCAGCGCTGCTCCACGCCCCGGAGGATATCGTCATAGCGCATGAGCCCGCCGGTCAGGAGAATGCCGTCCACCTTGCCCTCCAGCACGGCGGCCATGCCGCCGATGGACTTGCACAGCTGATAGATCACGGTATTCCAGATGGTGGTGGCCTTGGGGTCTCCGGCCTCTACCAGAGCGTGTACCTTGGAAGCATCCGAGGTGCCGAAGTGGCTGACAAAGCCGCCGGAGCGGGACAGCATGGCCCGCATTTCAGCGGTGGTATGCCCCTCGTCCAGGTATTGCAGCACCTCCATAACAGGGATGGAGCCCAGGCGGGTGGGAGTGAAGGGACCGTCGCCGCCGGCGCCCTCGGTGCTGTCGATCATTCTGCCGTGGCTGTGGGCGGTGACGGTAATGCCGCCGTCCACATGGCAGACGATGAGATTCAGGTCCTCATACCCCTTGCCCAGCTTCTTTGCGTGGATGGCCGCAATGCCCTTCTGATTGAGCACATGGGTCTGGGCCCGGCGGTACAGCCCCGCAATACCCGTGGGCCGGGCATAGTCGCAGAGCTCGTCCACATTGGTGGGGTTTACGGTGTACATTTTGCCGCCGTAGGTCCGGCACAGGTCATAGGCCAGCATCACGCCCAGCTTTGCCGGATGGTCGCTGCCGCCGCAATCCGCCGCGGTGTCCTCCACCAGTTTTTCATCGATGGTCATGACCCCCGCCTGCTGGGAATAGGCGCAGCCGCCCCGGCCTACGAAGACATCGATCTGCTTGGGGTCAATGCCGTGCTCCTTCAAAAAGTCCAGCAGTACCTGCCGGCGCATAGGCAGCTGGTCATTGGTGGTGGGGTATTTCAGCAGCTCCGGGGCATCATGAAAGATGCTCTCGGTGAACACATTCTTCTCGTTTTCAAAATAGCTTACCTTGGTGGAGGTAGAGCCGGGGTTAATGACCAGAAGCTTATAGGCCATGTTTTTTCTCCTTTGTTACGCCTAAAAAAAATGTCATTGCGCGGCGGGCGCGCCGGTACGCAATGACATTTTTGTGGTTTTTTTAGAACTTTACGGGCTTGATGTGCCAGATCTCGTCTGCGTACTGGCGGATGGTGCGGTCAGAGGAGAACTTGGAGCCGGAGGCCACGTTCTCCAGGCACTTGCGGCCAAAGGCCAGCCGGTCGGCATAGTCGCGGTTCACCCGCAGCTTGGCATCCATATAGGAGGCGTAGTCCAGCAGGACGAAATAGTTGTCCGCCTTGTGCCAGGAAGCGCCATCCAGCAGAGCGTGGTGCAGCTCTTTCTGGGCATCGTCCGTGGGCACGGTGCCGTCAACCAATGTGTCGATGGCGCGGTGCAGGTGGCTGTCGGTGTCGTAAATGCTCCGGGCACAGTAGCTGTCCTTGGCATTGTTGATCTCCTGGACGGTATGGCCGAAGATATACTCGTTGTCCATACCGGCCTCCTGGGCAATCTCCACATTGGCCCCGTCCAGGGTGCCCAGGGTGACGGCACCGTTGAGCATCAGCTTCATGTTGCCGGTGCCGGAAGCCTCGGTGCCCGCAGGAGAGATCTGCTCGGAGATATCGGCAGCGGGGATGATATGCTCGGCATAGGAGCAATTGTAGTTCTGAACAAAGACCACCTTCAGCTTGTCGGACACAGCGGGGTCGTTGTTGATCAGCTTGGCGATCCGGTTGATATAGCGGATAATGGCCTTGGCCCGGGCATAGCCGGGGGCAGACTTGGCGCCGAAGATATACACGGTGGGCCGGAAGTCGGTCAGCTCGCCGTTTTTCAGGCGGAAATAGATATCCACAATGGACAGGGCATTCATCAGCTGACGCTTGTACTCATGGAGCCGCTTTATCTGAACGTCAAAGATGAAGTCCGGGTTCAGCTGCACGCCTTCCTTCTCGGCGATGACCTTGCACAGCTGCTCCTTCTTCTGGCGCTTGATGGCGTTGAACTGGCGGACCATATCCTCATCGATCATGGGCTTCAGCTCGGAGAGCTTATCCAGGTCCTTCAGGAAGTCACCGCCGATGCGGTATTTCAGCATCTGGGTCAGCTCGGGGTTGCACAGGCCCATCCAGCGCCGGGGGGTGACGCCGTTGGTCTTGTTCTGGAAGCGATCGGGGTAGACCTGATACCAGTCGTGGAACAGGTCGTCCTTCAGAATCTGGCTGTGGATCTCGGCCACGCCGTTGACATAGCTGCTAACGTAGACAGACAGGTTTGCCATATGGGCGGTGTTGTCCTTGATGATAAACAGGCCCGGATGCTCCCGCTGGAGCTTTTCGTCAATGCGGCGGATGATGTCCACGATCTCGGGGACAACGGAGCCCAGCAGATCCAGGGGCCACTTTTCCAGGGCCTCGGACATGACGGTGTGGTTGGTGTAGGAGAAGGTGCGCTGGGCGATGGAGAAGCTCTGGTCGAAGTCCATGCCCTCATCCATCAGCAGACGGATGAGCTCGGGGATGGACATGGCGGGATGGGTATCGTTCAGCTGCACGGCATAGTAGTCGGCGAAGCGGCTCAGGTCATTGCCGTGGGCAGTCTTGAAGGTCCGCAGCATATCCTGCAGAGAGGCAGAGGACAGCACATACTGCTGCTTGATGCGCAGACGCTTGCCCTCCCAGGTGGAATCATTGGGGTAGAGAACACGGGTGATATCCTCGGCCTTGTTCTTCTGGTCCAAAGCCCGCAGGTAATCCTGGTCGTTGAAAGCACTGAAATCCAGTTCTTCCTCGGCCTCGCACTGCCACAGGCGCAGGGTATTGATATTGTGGGTGCCATAGCCGATGACGGGCACATCATAGGGCACAGCCAGGACGGTATGGTCCGGGAACTTGACTTTCACGGTGTGGTTGTACCGGCGGTAGGACCAGGGGTCGCCGAACTTGGTCCAGTCGTCCGCGTTCTCCTTCTGGCTGCCCTGGTCATCGAAGCTCTGCTTGAACAGGCCGAACTTATACCGCAGGCCGTAGCCGGACAGGGGGATGTCGCAGGAGGCAGCGCTGTCCAGGAAGCAGGCAGCCAGTCTACCCAGGCCGCCGTTGCCCAGAGCGGCGTCCTCAATCTCTTCCAGCACGGCCAGGTCCACGCCCTGGGCGGCAAAGAGCTGCTTCATCTCGTCCAGAATGCCCAGATTGTACAGATTGGAATAGACCAGACGGCCGATCAGGTACTCGGCAGAAAAATAATAGGCCTTCCGCTGCTGCAGCCGGGCTTTCTTGCTGCTGCTCCAGTTGTCGGAAATGGCCATCATAACGGCCTCGCCCAGTGCCTCGTGGAGCTCCTGAGGGGTAGCCTCCTGGAGGGTGACATCGTAGGTGTATTTCAGCTGGGCTTCGGTCCATTTGAGAATATTTGTGCAGTTGTAACTCATTTTCATGCTCCAATCCAAAGGCGGCGGCTGCCGCCCAAAGTAAAGATGATCTCCGCGCGGCGGAAACAAACCGCGCAGCCGCTATATAGAGTAACCTTCCCGAATTCTTTTGTCAAGCAATTTCTGGAAAAGCGTTTTCTTTTTCGTGGAAAGTGCTACTTTTTCAAGTGAAATTTATACACATTGACGGAGATATTTTCATCCCCGCCGGTCCAGCTCCCGCAGAAGCAGCGGGGTCATGAGGGGCCTTTCCATCAGGTTCACAAAGCGCTGACACTTGACGAGAAAGGCATAATAGATGTTCTTCCCGCAGCCAAGCAGGGTTTCCACATTGCCCATGCCCTTGGAGAGGATCACATCCGCCTGCTCCATGGCCTGCCTGGCCTCATCGCTCAGCTGCTCCAGGACGGTACCCGCCACCAGATTGCCATTGTCGATCACGGGAAAGGGCAGGCCCACCGCTGCGGCATCGGCCCGGGTGGCATCGTTGGCGGCGTTGCCGCCCCGGACGCAGAAGGTAATTTCCAAATGGGAGAATTTTCTTTGCAGCTGTTCCGCGAAAATCCGGTCGAAGCCGATCTCTCCGGCGTTGTCCGTCAGGTACAATAGCTTTCTGCCCTTTTCCAGGTCGGCGCAGAGCTTTTCATAGGTGCCTTGGTCCACCCGGATGTCCCGGGCCTTTTCCAGCATCCCGGAAAGGGTATCAAAGCTGACCTTATCCCCCAGGGCGGAAAAATCCAGATAATTGCCCAGGATTGCAAATTGCAGCCCTGCGTACACGCTGTCCGGGGCCTGCTCCGTCTCCCGGCGCACGTAGTCCATATTAGCCAGGGCGAAGGCATTGGAGGCCTCCTTTTCCGCTCTGTAGCGGTCCAGGTCCAGGCCATACATTTCGTGAAGCAGTTCATTGGTGGCAGGGCCTACACAGGGCGACGGGGCCGTCACCGGCAGCGCCAGGGCCAGAGCCATCCAGCGGCGCAGAAACTCCGTTGCCTTTTCCTCACTGCCCAGGCTTCTGGCCAGAGCCGCATTCCGGCGGAGCTGGCACTCTATACAATAGGTATCAATGGAGATGCTCAAAGCCTTCCCTCCTGCTCCAGGGTCAATAGCTCTTCAAAGGAAGAGATCCTTGCGTCGTATTTTTCCGGGGTACCGAAGCCGTAGTCCGCCCAGACGAAGGGCAGTCCGGCGGCATAGGTGGCCTCCATATCCCCCTGGGTATCGCCTACGTAGACGGCAGAGGAAATGCCGTATTTCTCCAAAAGAATGCGGATGGTGGTTCCCTTGTCCGTGCCGGTGTCGCCGAAGCACAGGTGGCCGGAGATGCAGCCCTCCAGGCCCATCTTCTGAATACACAGCTCCGGATAGCCCTGCTGGCTGTTGCTGACGATGAAGAGCCGGTGCCGTTTTGCCAGGGCCTCCATAGTCTCCCGAACCTTGGGGTAGCCAATGCGGCAGGGGTTTTCGTGGAGATACCGATTCTCCGTAGCCATGCACCGCTCCATAAGGGCGTACCGGGGCTCCGGGGCAATATCCGGGAACAGGGCGTCGGCAATCTCCGTCATGACCTTGCCGAACAGAGGCCGCAGGGCCTCCGCCGTGACGCAGCGGTCTGCCGCCCCTTCGCTGCGCAGCTGAATATTATACCCCTCCGCAACCAGTGCCCGGGAATCCCAGAGGGTGCCGTCAATGTCAAAAATAATGCTTTCCAAGGTTGTTCTCCTTTTGCATACTAATGAAGCCGCCTTAGTCCTCTCTCAAATGTCTTCTCACCCGGCTGATGATCATATCCAGGGCCACCACGTTCTTGCCGCCCTCGGGGACCACCAGGTGGGCATACTTCTTGCTGGGCTCCACATAGCGCTCGTGCATGGGCTTGACGGTCTGCTGGTACTGGGTGAGCACGCTCTCCAGGGAGCGGCCCCGCTTCTCCACATCCCGCTTGATCCGGCGGCACAGACGGATGTCTGCATCGGAATCCACGAAGATGCGGATGTCCATCAGGTCCCGGAGCTCCTGGTTCTCAAAAATCAGAATGCCCTCCACAATGATGACCTTCCGGGGCTCCAGATGAATCGTCTCCTCGCTGCGGTTGTGCACGGAGAAATCATACACCGGGCACTCCACCGCGTGGCCGTGGCGCAGCTGGTCCAGGTGATAGACCATAAGGCTGGTATCGAAGGCATCTGGCTCGTCATAGTTCAGGCGGCTTCGCTCCTCCATGGTCAGCTCGTCATGGCGCTTGTAATAATTGTCGTGGCTCAGCACCGTGACCTCATCCTCGCAGTCCGCGATGAGGTTTTTCATCAGGGTCGTCTTTCCGCTGGCGCTGCCGCCTGCAATGCCGATGACCAGAATATTGTCATTTCCCATGGTTTTCTTCCTCCGTTCGACTTTTCCCCTCCAAAAGCCGCCAGGAAAGCCCCAGGATTTCCGGCGAGTTTCGGCTGTTCTCTATAATAACCTCTCCGGGACCGTCCCGCAGCAGCCCCGCTTCCTCCAGCCGCCGCCGGGTCTCCCGGGCGGTGCCGTCGCCGCCGTCCAGGATATCCACCTGACCGCCCAAAATGCGGGAGATGGTGTGGGAGGCGAAGGGGTAGTGGGTGCAGCCCAAAACCAGGGCGTCCAGCCGCCCCCGGTAGGGGGTGAAGAGCTTTTGCAGCATATCGATGGTCCGGCGGGTATCCACCATCCCGGCCTCCACGATTTCCACAAGCCTGGGGGCCGGGATCTTATAGATGTCGCAGGTGACGTCATAGCGGTGGAGCAGCCGGGCGAATTTCTCCTCGGAAAGGGTCATGGGCGTTGCCATAACGCCGATCCCGCCGCCGGGGTAGCGGTCCGCCGCCAGCTTTAATGCGGGCTCGATGCCCACAATGATCATATCCGGGTACTTCTCCCGCAGATCCTTTACGGCGGCAGAGGTAGCCGTATTGCAGGCGATGACCAGGGCCTTGAGCCCCCGGGCCATGAGCTTTTCCGCTACGGCGAAGCTCAAATCCCGGACCTCCGCCTTGGTGCGGATGCCGTAGGGAGCGTTGGCGGAGTCGCCGTAATATAGAAATCTTTCATTGGGCATGACCCGCCGCAGATGCCGCAGCACGCTGATGCCGCCTACACCGGAATCGAAGACCCCAATATAATCCTCTTTGGTATTCAACTGCAACACCAGCTTTGTCTGTAGATTTTCTTTTTCATAGGGGATATCTGTTGAACATGATTATAGCAAAAAGCAGACCGGAATGCAAGCCGGGAACGCGCTTCCTCCCCTTCCCGCAGACATACAGCAGGGGGCACCCGACAATGGCGGATGCCCCCTGTATTCTTATGCTTCCAGCGCCTTTGCACCCTGGAATTCTACGTGCAATGGGAGGATCTCCCAGTTGTGCTCGGTGATCTTTGGCAGCTTCTCCGACAGGATTCCGGAGAGGGCGGGGTTGCGGGTCATGACCAGCAGCGTGGGGCCTGCGCCGGAGAGGCAGAAGGCTGCGCCGGTGGTGCGGACCAGAGCCTCGATTTTTTCATAGTCCGGGATCAGCTTCTTCCGGTAGTTCTGGTGGAGCCTGTCCTGCATGGCGTTGCGCAGCAGCTTTTCATCCCCCAGCTCCAGGGCCTTCAGGACCATGGCGCCGTGGGAGATATTGTAGATGGCATCCGCCCGGGACACCTGCTCCGGCAGCACGGAACGGGCCAGAGTGGTGGGCAGGTTGAAGTCCGGCACCAGTGCCAGAAATTCCCAGCCCGGGTGCAGGGGAAAGCTGACGGTGACAGGAAGACCGCTGTCCACCATAGAGGCGGTCAGGCCGCCATAAAAGGCCGGGGCCAGGTTATCCGGGTGGCCCTCCATGGCGTTGGTGATGTTCAGCAGGCCCTGGGTGCTGAGCTTGCTGCCCCGCAGCACGTTGGCGCCCATGGCACCGGCCACCAGCAGGGCTGCGGAGGAGCCCAGGCCCCGGCAGATGGGGATGTGGGCGTTGATATGGATTTTTACGCCCCGGACCTCCTCGCTGAGGGAGGCCAGCACGGCGCAGTAGGAGGTGTAGGCCAGATTGTCCGGCCCCGTGAAGGCTTCGTCGCAGCCGGTGATCTCCAGCCCGGCATCCGTCTCCTCAAAGGTCACGTCCGTATACAGGCTCAGGGCGCACCCAAAGGCATCAAACCCCGGTCCCAGGTTGGCGGTAGTCGCCGGGACGCGAATGGTAACTTGGTTTTTCATTTTTCTGTCTCCTTTTACAGGTGTATGAATCGAGAAAAAAGTTGACAGTTGACAGTGTACAGTTGACAGTTATGGTGTCCCTTCGGGACAAATAAAAATATTTTGTTCATTTCTGAAGGAAATTTCTTAACTGTCAACTGCCAATTGTCAACTGTCAACTGATAAGCGTCCCCGATTTATCTTCCCAATACAAACTCCAGCATCTTCTCTTTCGGAATGACCCCCGTATGCCGCTCGGGCTTGGTGCGCAGGGCGGCCAGGGCGGGTGGAATGGGAATGCCGGTCAGCGCCTGCATCCGCTCCATGCGGTCATACTCGCTGCCGGAGGTGTCCGCGCCGATGGCGGTGAGGACGGCGGTGGAGAACTTGTAGGGAGAGGCGGTGGAGAGCACCACTGTGGGGGCATCGCCTCTGTGGGTTTCCGCTGCGGCCCAGCCGCAGGCGGTGTGGGGGTCCATCAGGTAGCCCTGTTCCCGGTAGACCCGGCCGATGACGGCTTCCGCCTGGGCGTCATTGCAGTACCCGGCGGCAAATTCCGCCTGGATGGCCCCGAGAAGCGCGTCCGGCACCCGGTAGAAGCCCTGCTCGCTCAGGTCCTTCATGAGCCCGGCCACCAAGGCGGTGTCGCCGGAGAGCAGATACAGGAGCCTTTCCAGATTGGAGGACACCAGAATGTCCATGGAGGGAGACGTGGTTTTCAGCAGAGGCCGACGGCGGTCATAGACACCGGTGGTGAGGAAATCCGTCAGCACGTTGTTGGCGTTGGAGGCGCAGATCAGTCTGCCCACGGGAAGGCCCAGCTTCTTGGCCAGGTATCCCGCCAGAATGTCGCCGAAGTTGCCGGTGGGCACGGAGAAATCCACCTTGTCCCCCAGGGAGATGACCTTCCTGCTCAGCAGGTCCGCATAGGATTTGAAATAGTACATGATCTGAGGGGCCAGGCGGCCGATATTGATGGAGTTGGCAGAGGACAGCAGGAAGGGAAGCGCCTTCCTCTGGCAGGCGGCGAAGATGTTCTTCACCCCGGTCTGGGCATCGTCGAAGTTGCCCTCCACGGCGCAGACGTGGACGTTTTCCCCTTCCTGGGTCACCATCTGGGCCCGCTGAACCTGGGAAACGCCGCCGAAGGGATAGAACACGCAGATACTGACCCCGGGCACATCCTGAAAGCCCACCAGAGCGGCCTTGCCGGTGTCGCCGGAGGTGGCGGTGAGAATACGGATTTCCTGGGCGATGCCCTTTTCCTGCTTCGCGGCGGTGAGCAGCTGGGGCAGCATACTCAGCGCCACATCCTTAAAGGCAGAGGTGGGACCCCGGAAGAGCTCCAGCACCTGAAAATCTCCAACGGGAACCGTAGGCGTCAGGTCCTCGGTCTCGAATTTGCCGGTGTAGGCCCGCTTTACGAGAGCCTCCATATTGGGGATATCCGGCAGCAGGGCCGAGAGAATGGCGGCAGACATCTGCTGGGCGGAAAGGGTCAGGCAGTGCTGCCAATCAAATGCCGGAATGGCCCGCGGCATATACAGTCCGCCGTCCGGCGCCAAACCGGACAGTACAGCCTGGGCGCTGTCGACAGCCGGGGATTGCCCCCGGGTGGAAATATAATCCATAAGGTTCCCTCCTACAGGTTGAATTGCACAAAAAGCCCCGAAAGTGAATAGATGCAATTGCGGTTTGTTTCAATTGCATTTTTTGTAGGTATATGATATACTGACGTTTAGAAAAAAGCAAGTGTTTTTCCCACACAAACAAATGAAGAAAAAGAAATCACAATTTGTGAAAAGAGTTCCCCCAACAAGAGGAGAGAGAAAGAGATGCAGATAGGACTTTTGGGCTTCGGCACCGTGGGCCGGGGCGTATATGAGATCATCGCAGGGCGGGAGGACATGACCGTTGCCCGGGTGCTGTGCCGCCGGGATTTGAAGCTGCCGGACGCTGTTGTAACCCATAACTTTGAAGATATTCTGAATGACCCCCATATTGATACGGTGGTGGAGGCCATCGGCGGGCTCCATCCTGCCTATGAGTATGTCCGCAGCGCCATTCTGGCGGGCAAGAACGTGGCCACCGCCAACAAGGCTCTCATCGCCACCTGCTTTGACGAGCTGATTCCCCTGGCCCGGGAGAGGGGCGTCTTCCTGCGCTGCACCGCCTCTGTGGGCGGCGGCATCGGCTGGCTTTCCGAGCTGGAACGTGCCCGGCGCATTGAGACCGTTCACCATGTGGGCGGCATTATGAACGGCACCTGCAATTACATTCTGGACTCCATGACCCGCTTGGGGCTGGGCTACAGCGAGGCCCTGAAGCAGGCCCAGGCTCTGGGCTATGCCGAGGCGGACCCCACCACGGATGTGGAGGGCATCGACACCTGGCATAAGCTCATTGTCTCCGCCAACATCGGCTTCGGCGTCAGCCTGGACATCTCCGGCATTCCCGCCGCAGGCATTTCCCGGATCGGGGCCGAGGATGTGGCCAATTTCAGCGCCAACGGCCTGGTGTGCAAGCTGGTATCCACGGCGGACTGCCAGAGCGGCAATTATTCCGCCTATGTCCAGCCCACCCTGTATCCTCTGGGCCAGCCGGAGGCCGCCGTGCCTGCCAATTATAACCTGATCACCCTGGAGGGGGATGTGTCCGGCCGACAGAGCTTCTTCGGCCAGGGCGCAGGCCGCTACCCCACCGCATACAATGTGGTGCAGGACTGCGTGGACTTCTCCCAGGGCAAGGGCTTCTACACCACCCCCGGGCGGAAGGTGACAGTGGACAACAGTGTGAAGCTGCGCTATTATGTCCGCACGGACCGGGAGGACCCCTGGTTGAAGGAAAACACGGAAAAGCACTGGGCCGGTGCCGTGGTGACCAGACCCGTAGAGGTCAGCGTCATGCACCAGTGGCTGAAGGCCCACCCGGATGCCTTTATGGCGGCGTTTGCTTGAAAGAAGGGAACAATATGAAAGTAGTGAAATTCGGCGGCTCCTCCATGGCGGACGCCGGACAGTACCGGAAAATCCGGGATATTCTCCTGACGGACCCCGAGCGGAAGGTCGTGGTGGTCTCCGCCGCCGGAAAGCGGAACAAGCAGGACCACAAGATCACGGACCTGCTGTACCTGTGCTATGCCCACACCCAGTACGGCGTGGACTGCTCCGGTGTTTTTGAAATGATCACCTCCCGCTATCGGGAGATTGCCAGAGACTTGAACCTCTCCATCGATTTGGAGCCGGAGTTTGCGGACCTGAAGGCCAAGCTGGACAATAAGACCGTAACCCAGGACGAGCTGGCCAGCCGGGGCGAATACTTCTCCGCCCGGCTTATGGCGGACTATCTGGGCTTCAAATTCGTGGATGCGGCAGACTGGGTCAAGTTCCGCTTCGACGGCACTGTGGACCAGGAGTCCAGCTATGAGGCTCTGCGCAATCAGGTGGACGGCATTGGTGTGGTGATCCCCGGCTTCTACGGTCAGCTGCCCGATGGCAAGATCAAGACCTTTACCCGTGGCGGCAGCGATATCACCGGCGCCCTGGCCGCTGCGGCCCTGGATGCCGACGTCTATGAAAACTGGACCGATGTCTCCGGTATCCTGATGGCGGACCCCCGGATCGTAGACAATCCCCAGACCATCCCCGAGGTCACCTACGACGAGCTCCGGGAGCTGAGCTATTCCGGGGCCCAGGTGCTCCACGAGGGCACCATCTTCCCCGTGCGGGAGAAGAACATCCCTTTGAACATCCGCAATACCAACGCCCCGGAGGATCCCGGCACCATGATCCAGGAGCGCTTTGAGGGCAACTCCGATCCCCACCGGTTCATCACCGGCATTACCGGCAAGAAGGACTTCACCATCATCGCCCTGACCAAGCGGGGCATGAGCAACCAGGTTGGCGTGCTGCGGAAAGTTCTCACCGTCCTGGAGCGCCACGACATCTCCGTGGACTATGTGCCCAACGGCATTGACAATGTATCCGTGGTGGTGCCCACCGAGGCCATCGCCTCCAGCCTGTACACCATCCTGGGGGAGATCCAGAAGGAAGTGGAGCCGGACAGCCTGACGGTCCACGATCAGATCGCCGTGGTGGCGGCAGTGGGCCGGAAAATGGCCTTCCGCCCCGGTGTTTCCGGCCAGATCTTTGCCGCCCTGGGCCAGGCGGGCATCAATATCCGCATGATCAACCAGGGCCCTGACGAGCTGAACATCATCTTCGGCGTAGACAACCGGGACTTCTCCGAGGCCATCCGGGTGCTGTATAACAGCTTTGTAAAGTAAGTAAAAAGCCTTCCCCTGGGGGAAGGTGGCTCGCCGCAGGCGGGTCGGATGAGGGACGATACGCAGAACTGACAAGGAGAAAACTCCGCAGTTCGGTTCCGATAAATGGAAAGGTAGCTGCGTAGACTGCTTCCGCATCGGTTCTACATACCGCCCCTCATCAGTCACGGCCCTAAGGGCCGCGACAGCTTCCCCCAGGGAAAGCCAGTTTTTAAGGAGGCAATATTATGAAACTATATACCGTTGCCGTCCTGGGCGCTACCGGCGCTGTGGGGCAGGAAATGATCAAGATTTTGCAGGAGCGCAATTTCCCCGTTGGAAAGCTGAAGCCCCTGGCCAGTGCCAGAAGCGCGGGCAAGACCCTGCGCTTCAAGGGCGAGGACGTGGTGATTGAGGAGGCCCGGGACGAGGCCTTCCAGGGCGTGGACATTGTGCTGGGCGCTGCAGAAAATGACATTGCCAAGAAGTTCGCCCCCGCCATTGTGAAGGCCGGTGCGGTCTTTGTGGACAATTCCTCCGCCTTCCGCCTGGACCCCAATGTGCCCCTGATCGTCCCGGAGATCAACCCCGAGGACGTGAAGAACCACCACGGCATTATCTCCAATCCCAACTGCTCCACCATCATCACCGTTACGGCGGTGAACGCTCTGAATGCCCTGTCCCCCATCCGCACCATGACCGCCTCTACCTATCAGGCGGTGTCCGGCGCCGGTGCCGGCGGCCCCATTGAGCTGATGAACGAGGTGGAGGCCCTGAGCAAGGGGGAGACCTACGAGCCCAAGGTGTTCTCCCACCAGATTGCCTTCAACCTGATTCCCCAGATCGGCGGCGAGCAGTTCGAGGGCTACACCAGCGAAGAGATGAAGATGCAGAACGAGGGCCGGAAGATCATGCACCTGCCGGACCTGCGGGTCAGCTGCACCTGTGTCCGGGTTCCTGTGGTCCGCAGCCACTCCATCTCTGTGAGCCTGCATTTCGACAAACACATTTCCGTGCAGGAGGCCCGGGAGGCCATTGCCAAGGCCCCCGGCTGCCGTCTGGTGGATGACCTGGCCAATAAGCAGTACCCCATGCCTCTGGATACCAGCAACCAGGACATCGTCTTCGTGGGCCGCATTCGTCCGGACCTGACCGATGACAACGGCTTGTGCCTGTGGTGCTGCGGTGACCAGGTCCGCAAGGGCGCCGCCACCAACGCCATCCAGATCGCAGAGCTGCTGGTGAAGGAATAACCGTTTTCCAATTGTATAAAGGAAATGCACCTCGGGCAGAATTTCTGCCGGAGGTGCATTTTTATGAAATTGCGGGAAATCATGACCGGCCAGGTGGTCCGCATCCGGCCGGAGGAGCCGGTGGGGGTCGCGGCCCGAATGCTGGCCCAGTACAATATCGGGGCCCTGCCGGTGTGCGGCTACGACGGGAGCCTGAAGGGTCTGGTGACGGACCGGGACATTGTGACCCGCTGCCTGGCAGCGGGGCGGGACCCGGCGAAAACCCAGGTGAGCCAGGTCATGACCGCCCGGGTGGTGACGGCAAGGCCGGATATGGAGGTCAGTCTGGCCTCCCACCTCATGGGCCGGGAGCAGGTCCGGCGGCTGCCCATTGTGGAAAACGGCAGGCTCTGCGGCATGGTGAGTCTGGGGGACCTGGCAGGGCGGGAGGAAACCGTCATTGATGCCTCCGATGCCCTGTCGGACATCAGCGGCAATCTTTCCAGCCGTTAAAAAACCAGCTGCACAAGAAGCATATAGGCAACGGTGTCCACGCCGATGCTCAGCAGGGTGTCCCGCTTCCAGGCGTCGAGCCCGGCCACCAGCGCGGTGCACAGAAGCTCCGGCAGGTACTTTCCGGGGGTGGAGAAATCCAGTCCCTTCAGGCAGTACACCACCAGCATGGCCATGACGGCGTAGGGGAGTACCTTGCCCAGGTAGGAGACCACAGCCGGAGTCTCCTTTTTCCCGCTGAGGATCAGAAAGGGCAGAAACCGTGTGAGCATGGTCACCAGCACGATGACGGCAAATACGGCATAGCGGTTATTCATGCTTTGCCTCCTTTCCCCGGGTCAGCAGAAGCAGCAGGGCAATGAGGGCCATGGAGGGAATCAAAAAGGCGCTGCTGCCAAAAACAAAACGGCAGGCGATGGAACAGACAAGGCCGATGCAGGCGGGCAGATGATTTTTGGTACTGAGCCACTGTTCGACAGAGATGGTGACGAACAGGGCTGTCAGCACGAAGTCAATCCCCTCGTAGTTCAGTGGGAGCAGCTGCCCTGCAGCGGCTCCCAGCAGGGTGCCGAGGCACCAGTAGAACTGGTCCAGAGCAGAAACATAGAGATCGTATTTGCCCCCATCCTGCCCCGGCTCCTTTTGGGATACCAGAGAGTAGGTCTCGTCCGACAGGGCGAAAATCAAATAGGGCTTCTTTTTACCGGTGTCCTTGTACCGGTCGATCATGGAGATGCCGTAGAACAGGTGCCGGGCGTTCACGGCCAGAGTGGTCAGAGCGGCGGCGAAAATATTGGTGCCTCCGGAGAGCATGGTCACGGCCACAAATTGCATGGAGCCTGCATAGATGAACACGCTCATGGCCAGGGCCCACCAGAGGCTTAAGCCATTTTGCTGGGCCAGAATGCCAAAGCCGAAGCCCAAAAAGAGATATCCGGTCATCACCGGAATCGTGTCCCGGAACGCGGTGCGAAAAAGCCTGGAATCCATGGAAAAACCTCGAATCGGAAAGAATAGTGGAATGCTGTACATTATAAGGATACAGAGAGAAAATGTCAATTGCCGCAGCCAAAAGCTTCCGTGAGGAAAGCGAATTAAAAATTCAAAAATAGTTCATACCCCAACCCCTTGACATTTCTGGCACTCTGGTGTATAGTTTGCTTAGCACTCAAGGAGAACGAGTGCTAAGGAGGAAATGTCATGGAGCTGACCGAGCGGAAAAAGAAGGTGCTGCGCAGTGTGGTGGACCTTTATATCCGGACTGCGGAGCCTGTGGGCTCCAAGGCGATCACGGAGCTGCCGGACATGAATTTCTCCTCTGCCACGATCCGGAACGAAATGGCGGACTTGACGGCCATGGGTTATCTGGAGCAGCCCCATACCAGCGCCGGACGGATCCCGTCCCCGGCGGGTTACCGGCTGTATGTGGATGAGCTGATGCAGGATTACCGCCTCAGCGTGGATGAAACAAAATCCATTAACAATGCCATCGAGGAAAAGGTCCAGCGCGTGGATAAGCTGGTGGAAAAAGTGGCAAAGCTGGTTTCCCAGGCCACCGATCTTCCCGCCATCTCCGCTGCCTCCCGGTGCGACGGTGCAACGGTTTCCCGGTTTGACCTGATCCAGGCCGGACAGGGCAGCTTCATCCTGGTGGTAATGCTCAGTGACGACCAGGTGTTCAACAAGCTGATCAAGCTCCCTGTGTCCGTTGATGAGACGGACCTGAAGCTTCTGGCGGCTCTGCTGAATACCGCCATGACGGAGCTTCCCCCGGAGGGCTTTACCCCGGCACTGCTGGACAAGGTCATGCGGTCCGCCGGAAGGGCCTCCAGCCTGGTGCCGGTGATCGTGGACTTCACCACGGATGTGCTTCGCCACCGGGGCGGCACCAATGTGGCCGTTGCCGGTCAGGCAAGACTTCTGGGCTTCCCGGAGTACCGGGATGTGGATAAGGCCCAGAAGGTGCTGGAATCCATTGATGAAGACACCTTAAGCAACCTGCCCGCCATTATGCAGAGCGAAAACGGGACCAAGGTCCTGGTTGGCCCTGAGAACGTGGCCCAGGAGCTGAAGGACACCAGCGTGGTCATGACAAAATTCGACATTGGCGACGGGATGCAGGGCATGATCGGAGTGGTCGGCCCCACCCGTATGGATTACGCAAAGGTCACGGCCCGGCTGAGCTACTTCGCCGAGAGCCTGAGCAAGGCCTTTGCAAAACCCGAAACCAAGCAGCTGCCTCAGCCAAATGAGGAAGCTTCAGAATCTAAGGAGGTATAGAAGTGGCCAAGAAGGAAGAAAAGAAGCAGCCCGAGACCACAGAGGAATTGATCCCCGAGGAAACCGCAGAAGCACCTCAGGAGGAGCCCAAGGCGGCGGAAGCACCGGAAACCAATCCCTTTGAAGAAAAGTACAATGCAGAGCACGACAGTCTGCTGCGGCTGGCTGCGGAATACGACAATTTCCGCAAGCGTACCGTCAAGGAGAAAGAAGCCTCCTACGGCAACGGCAAGGCAGACGCCATCGTGAAGCTGCTTCCCATATATGACAATCTGGAGCGGGCTCTGAACCAGCCCACCGAGGATGCCGCCTACAAGAAGGGCGTGGAGCTCACCATGAATGAGCTTGTGAAGATTTTCACAAGCCTGGGCGTGGAGATCTTCGGGGCCCCAGGCGACAGCTTCGATCCCAACCTCCACAATGCGGTGATGCATACGGAGGACGAAAGCCTTGGCGAGAATGTAATCGCCCAGGTCTTCCAGAAGGGCTTCAAGGTGGGCGACAAAATCGTCCGCTTCGCAATGGTTCAGGTTGCAAATTAAATTCGTATAAACTTTTTCGTTAGAATATAGGAGGAAAACATTATGTCTAAGATTATCGGTATTGACCTTGGTACTACCAATTCCTGTGTTGCTGTTCTGGAAGGCGGCGAGCCTGTTGTCATCGCCAATGCAGAGGGCAACCGTACTACCCCTTCTGTGGTAGCCTTCTCCAAGACCGGCGAGCGTATGGTTGGTCAGGTTGCAAAGCGTCAGGCTGTCACCAATGCTGACCGCACCGTCTCTTCCATCAAGCGTCACATGGGCGAGGATTACCATGTGAGTCTGAACGGCAAGAACTACACCCCCCAGGAGATCAGCGCAATGATCCTGCAGAAGCTGAAGGCAGATGCGGAAAGCTATCTGGGCCAGCCCGTCACCGAGGCTGTCATCACGGTTCCTGCTTACTTTAGCGACGCCCAGCGTCAGGCCACCAAGGATGCCGGCAAGATCGCCGGTCTGGACGTGAAGCGTATCATCAACGAGCCCACCGCAGCTGCTCTGGCCTATGGCCTGGATAAGGAATCCGAGCAGAAGATCATGGTCTACGACCTGGGCGGCGGCACCTTCGATGTGTCCATCCTGGATATCGGCGACGGCGTCATCGAGGTTCTGGCAACCGCCGGTGACACCCATCTGGGCGGCGATGACTTCGACCAGAGAATCATGGATTACCTGGTTGCCGAGTTTAAGAAGGCTGAGGGCATTGATTTGTCCGGCGATAAGGTTGCTATGCAGCGTCTGAAGGAAGCTGCCGAGAAGGCCAAGATCGAGCTGTCCGGCGTGACCTCCACCAACGTCAACCTGCCCTATATCACCGCCGACGCCACCGGCCCCAAGCACCTGGATGTGACGCTGAGCCGTGCAAAGTTCAATGAGCTGACTGCCGACCTGGTAGAGCGCACCATGAAGCCCGTCCGTCAGGCTATGTCCGATGCAGGCCTCAGCGCTTCCGATCTGCACAAGGTCCTGCTGGTTGGCGGTTCCACCCGTATCCCCGCCGTTCAGGAAGCCGTGAAGCAGATCACCGGCAAGGAAGGCTTCAAGGGCATCAACCCCGATGAGTGCGTGGCCGTTGGCGCTGCCATTCAGGGCGGCGTGCTCACCGGCGACGTGCAGGATATCCTGCTGCTGGATGTCACTCCTCTGTCCCTGGGCATTGAGACCATGGGCGGCGTGTTCACCCGTCTGATCGACCGGAACACCACCATTCCTACCCACAAGAGCCAGATCTTCTCCACCGCTGCTGACGGCCAGACCTCCGTTGAGGTCCATGTGCTCCAGGGCGAGCGGGAAATGGCTGCTTACAATAAGACCCTGGGCCGCTTCCAGCTCACCGGCATTGCTCCCGCACCCCGTGGCGTGCCTCAGATCGAGGTTACCTTTGATATCGATGCCAACGGCATTGTGAAGGTCTCCGCCAAGGACCTGGGCACCGGCAAGGAGCAGCAGATCTCCATCACCGCTTCCACCAACCTGAGCAAGGAAGACATCGACAAGGCTGTTCACGAGGCTGAGCAGTACGCCGCCGAGGACAAGGCCCGGAAGGACGAGGTGGATGCCCACAACGCCGCTGACCAGGTTGCCTACCAGACCGAGAAGACTCTGGGCGAGCTGGGCGACAAGATCGACGCTTCCGAGAAGAGCAAGATCCAGGCCGCTGTTGACCACCTGAAGGAAGTCAACAAGGGCACCGATGTGGAGGCCATCAAGGCCGCTACCGAGGAGGTCCAGAAGGCCTTCTATGCCGTGTCCGAGAAGCTGTACCAGCAGGCAGGCGCTCAGCAGGGCCAGCCTCAGGACGGCCAGACCGGCAATAAGCCCGGCGACGACGGCGTGGTTGACGCCGACTACGAGACCGTGGACTAAGAAAAACTTCACAAGGGGCGGCAGAAAATACGCCGCCCCTTGTTTCGATACAGCAGGAGAGTTGACAGTTGACAGTTAAAAGTTGCCAGAAACCGGAATGTGAGAGGAAAATCTTCAATGCCGGTCAAAAAAGGAATCCGTTTCGAAATTTTTGTTTTCCGGTTGGATTTCCATAAACGTCAACTGTCAACTGTCAATTGTCAACTGGAATCGCTTGAGGTGAATGTGTTATGGCAGAAAATAAACGAGATTACTACGAGGTGCTGGGCGTGGATAAGAGCGCCAGCGCCGATGATATAAAGAAAGCATACAGAAAGCTGGCCATGAAATACCACCCTGACCGGAACCCCGGCGACAAAACTGCCGAGGAGAAGTTCAAGGAGGTAGGCGAGGCCTATGAGGTGCTGTCCGATGCGGACAAGCGCTCCCGCTACGATTCCTACGGCTTTGCCGGTGTGGACCCCAACTTCAACCCCAATGCCGGTGGTTTTGGCGGCGGCTTCGGCGGCGATTTTAGTGGCTTCGGCGGCTTCGGAGATATTTTCAGCGATTTCTTCGGCGGCGGCAGCACCCGGGGTGCTTCTCAGAATTCCCCTCGCCGGGGCGAGAACGTCATGTCCCGGCTGGAGCTGACCTTTGAGGAGGCCGCCTTCGGCACCGAAAAGGAGATCACGGCCCCCAGAATTGAGAATTGTCCTACCTGCAAGGGCACCGGCAGTGCAGACGGCCGGGTGGAAACCTGTTCCCGCTGCCATGGCACCGGTCAGGAGCGGGTCACCCAGAGCTTCATGGGTATGCAGATGCAGTCCACCACCACCTGCTCTCAGTGCGGCGGCCGTGGCAAGATCATCAAAAATCCCTGCTCCACCTGTAAGGGCAAGGGCAAGGTCCGCAAGAACAACAAGGTCAAGGTCAAGATCCCCGCAGGCGTGGATAACGGCCAGTCCGTCCGCGTTCGCGGCGAGGGCTGCGTAGGCGCCAACGGCGGCCCCAACGGCGATTTGCTGGTGGAGATCCGTGTGAAACCCCATGATACCTTCGTCCGGGACGGCAACGACATCCGCTGCGCCGTGCCCATCAGCTTCACCCAGGCGGCTTTGGGCGCGGAGATCCAGGTGCCCACTCTGGAGGGCAACGTGCCCTATACCATCCCCGAGGGCACCCAGACCGGCAAGGAGTTCGTCATCCGGGATAAGGGTATCCCCGAAATCGGCAATTCCCGCCGCAGAGGCGATCTCCGCTTCACCGTGGTGGTAGAAACCCCTACCAAGCTCACCCGGGAGCAGAAGGAGCTGCTGCGCAAGCTGGACGGTTCCCTGGAAAAGAACAATTCCCCCAAGGGCAGAGGCTTCTTCGACAAGCTGTTTTGACGGATCATTGCAGAATGAAAACCACCCGCGAACCGGTAAAAACCGGCTTGCGGGTGGTTTTTGCATTGCTTTTATGCCGTCACTTCCGGCGTACTCACCTGCTCCTCGTCCACTTCCCGGCGGCCCTTCAGGTAGTCCCGGTTTTTCTTGTAGCCCACGGTCAGCAGGGGGACGATGACGAAGACGATGGCCCAGTAGCCGCAGTAGCCGTAGCCATACTTGACGATGTTGGTCAGGCCTGCAAAGGAGATGAACATGGACACAGCCATGATGGCGGTGGCGATGGCGCCCCGGCGAAGCTGGGTGTTCTTCATAAAGCTCAGGTACTTGGCGTTTTCAAACCGGTTGATGAAGCCGAAGACCACCACAACGCCGGAGGAGATCATGCACAGGAACAGCACCAGGCAGTACAGCACTACCAGCCAGTTCATGTCCAGGCTCATGAGTACCGTCAGCGTGGGCAGGGTGGTGCCGCCGGTGACGGTGGTGAAGTAGCCGCTCCAGGCGGTGAGCATCAGAACGGATAGGCCCAGACCCAGCACATTGAACAGCAGCATGCAGCCCATGCCCCGGGTGCAGTCTTTCTTGGTTTTCAGGATGGTGCCACAGGCCAGAACGCCGGGAATGGTGACCCACTGGAAGGCGGCGTAGTTGATGCCGTTGAAGATGGCTTTGGGTACGTTGGAGAAGCCCGTGGAGGCAAAGCTGGCCTTCATGCTGTCGAAGAGGTTCACGCCCTTCACAAGGCCGTAGAAGTAGATGACCAGGGACAGGACCAGGATGGCCAGACCCATGTAGGAGGAGCCCATGCGGACCAGATCGGCCCCGAAGATGGACAGCAGCAGGATCACAACGCCCACAGCCAGGGCCCCCAGATAGTAGTTCACCCCCAGGTACTGGTTCAGGGCACTGGCCGCACCGGCGATGCAGGAGGCCACCACCATGAGGATCATGATGTCGTAGAAGATGTCAAAGGTCACCCACAGCTTGTCATAGGGGTGATAGAGGGCGGAAAACAGATCCTTGTAGCTCTTGCAGCCCCGGGTGTTCCACAGCAGCTGGGCTTCCCGGGTGGACAGGGCCAGCAGAACCATGGCAAGCAGGGCACTGAGAATGCCCACCCAGCCCAGAGAGACGAAGTTGGTATTGGCCTGGTTGCCGGTGGCGAAGCCGCCGCCGGCGTGGGCGGCAAAGGCGGTAAAGCCGATGCTCAGGGCCGCAGCCCAGGAGGATTTGGTCTTGTTCATAACGGTTAGCTCCTTCTCTTTTCTCTTCTTTTACTGGTTTGCCAGATATTTTTTGCCTGCTGCGTCTGCGTCACGCATGGCCTGCACAAAGGCCTCTTTGGTGAAGGTCTGCAAAGAGCATCTCCATTCCAGCACAGTGGCGGCTTTGTCGGCCACGGTTTGCAGATCGTTTTCGGTCAGCTCAATCTGCGCCAGGGTCACGGGCAGGCCTACGGAGGCGTTGAAAGCCAGCAGCTCATCCCGGCGGGCGAAATTCTTGTCATAGGTCAGCAGGGTCAGCACGCCGAAGGAGACGATCTCGCCATGGAGGTGGTTGTGGCCGGAGGCGGGCACCAGGGTGGCACCGTAGTAGACGCAGTGGGCCAGGGAGCTATTGTAGTAATAGTCGTTGGCAGTGGTGGTGAAGTTGGAGACGATGCCTGTGGACACAATGATGCACAGGGCCACCTGGGCCAGAGCATCTCCTGCCACATTGGCCCGGCACTGCTCCAGAGCCTGCTTGCCATAGGATACCAGGGGGTCTGTGCAGCAGGCGGCCATGGTCCGGCCCATCAGGGGGGTGTGGGGCAGGTCCCGGCCCCGGGTGCACAGCTCTACCTCGCACTCCTTGCTCAGGGCGTCGCCGATGCCGGCCCACAGCAGCTTTTCCGGGGCCTCGGCGATGACCTGGGTATCGATGAAGGTGTGCAGGGGGCAGCGGGTGGGATAGAAGTAGTCCTTGAAGCTGTCATCCGGGTTGTAGAACACGCCAATGGCGGTGACGGGGGCACAGTTGGAGGCAATGGTGGGGAAGGTGAACAGAGGCTTGTCCAGCTTCTCGGCCACATATTTGCAGGTGTCCACCGCCCGGCCGCCGCCTACGGCGAAGACCATATCCGCATTCTTCACCTCTTCCAGAGCGGCCACCATGTCGCCGTTTTCATAGGTGGAGTTTCCGCCGTACCAGATGGGCTGCGTCAGGGTCAGTCCGGTGCCTGCTACGGCTGCGGCCAGCTTGTCATAGGCCTTGCTCAAAGCCGTCTTACCGCCCACCACGGCGGCGGTGCATCCATAGCGGCGGACGACGGAGAAAACCTCTTTGTAGCAGTCGGGGCCCACGCTCCAGGCGGGCAGGCAATTGGTGTAGGTGTTCATGATCAAAAGCTCCTTTTCCGAAAATGAAATAAAAAAACAGCCGCGTCCCAAGAAAACTTGAGACGAAGCTGTAGAAAAATCCATATGCTCCGCGGTACCACTCAATTTGCCGGAAATCCGGCCCCTCTGTCACGTCGCCTTTGTCAGTTAAACGTGCGGCACTGTAACGCTTGCCATGCGTCCGGGCTTACTCGCATTCTTTCAGCCGGCTGCTCCTCAGGGATTTTCAGATCGGGTCTATGACTGCCTCGCACCATCCGGCAGCTCTCTGGACACAGAGTCGGGACCTTACTCTTCTGATTCAACACATTTGGTGGGATGTGAAACTGTGAGTGCATGGTACTACGAAAATCCGGGTTTGTCAAGGGGGATTCTTAATTTTTTCACCGGTCAGGGAAAAATGTACGCACGCAAAGGACAAAATTAGTGAGATTGTCCGCAGAGGCAACGGAAGGCCAAGACAATTGTACGAATAAACATTTCGCGAACAACATCGATATAGACCGTCTGGGCCGATGTGGGCATCGGCCTACAAAAATGAGTGCGTTTGCTTTAAGCTGATAAAGTTGCATTGGAGGGAAAGCTTTTTTCCTGAACCCTCCCCTTTTTTCTCCTTCTTCCGCCGAAAAGCGCCCGGGAGGAGAAGCAAATCTGACGGGAAATCAGCGTTCTCGACAGAACGCAAAATGTTTCGATTTCTTTTGAAAACAATATATTTTCTTGACTTTTCTTTGAAATAACTTATAATATTCCCATCAATTGACGAAACCGCCCGGATGCGCTGCCTGCCGGGAGATACATAGACTGCGGTGAAAATGAGGAGTGGTCTGTGTGCGGATTCGGCGGTTTTTGGCGGGGCTGCCGGCGCTGTTCCTGGGGGCAGTGCTGGTGCAGAGTGTGTTTGCCACCACCTATGTGATCAATGACGGCGGCCGGACCTTTTCCTGCACCCTCTACACCGCCTCTACCCGGGAGGCCCTCAGCGCTGCCGGGGTGGAGCTGACAGAAGCGGATGACTACACCCGGGAGGCGGACACCATCTATGTCCGCCGGGCCCCTACGGTGACACTTACCTACCACGGAAAGAGCAGCACCGTGGTCAGTGAGGAGGAGACTGTCCGGCAGCTGCTGGACCGACTGGGCATCCAATTGGCGCAGGACGATGTGCTGTCCCTGCCTGCCTATACGGTTTTGCAGCGGGGCATGGAGCTGCGGATCGACCGGGTGGAGAGCCGGGAGGAGGTGTTCACCCGGGAGATCCCACGGCAGACCAGAACCCTCTGGGCCCCCGAGCTGCCCCAGGGAGTTGAGGAGGTATTGAACCCGGGGCAGGACGGAGCCCTGGAATGCAGAGCTTGGGTCACCTACGTCAACGGCCAGGAGACCCAGCGGGAGGTTCTGGAGCAGCGGCAGACGGTTCCGGCGGTGGACTGCCTCATTGCCCGGGGCTCCGGCCCGGCTGTGGAGAAAACGCAGCAGACCTTGCAGATCGGCGACGGGATCATCACCCTGCCCACCGGGGAAAAGCTCACCTATACCCGGGTGGATCACGTCCGGGCCACGGCCTACACCCATACGGACGAGGGCTGCACCACCACAACGGCCACGGGGACCACCGTCAGCCCCGGCACCGTGGCGGTGGACCCCCGCTATATCCCCTACGGAACAAGGATGTTCATCGTGGCCAGTGACGGAAGCTATGTCTACGGCATCGCCCGGGCCGAGGACTGCGGCGGCGACATCAAGGGAGACCGGATGGACCTGTATATGCCTACCTACGAGGCCTGCATGGCCTTCGGCAGAAGAAGATGCACCGTATACTTTTTGGGCTGACCGGGATAAGACATAGGCAGCGGCATCATGAGAAGAAGGGGCGGTATTGGATTTTCGGTACATGGAACAGGAAATTGGGGTTGACTTTTCTTTCTATTTATATTATATTATCGATAAATGAATATCGGTAATTAATTACTGATAGAGAGCAAAGGATGGTTTATTATGGAAAAACAATATCTTCCCGTTACCAACCCCCAGGAGCTGACCGAGGCTATGGTCCGGTGCCGGGCGGCCCAGAAGAAGTTTGCCGAATATACCCAGGAGCAGGTGGACAGAATCTTCCTGGCTGCTGCCACCGCTGCCAACCAGATGCGGATCCCTCTGGCAAAATTGGCCGTAGAGGAGACCGGCATGGGCGTAGTGGAGGACAAGGTCATCAAGAACCACTTTGCTTCGGAGTATATCTACAATTCCTATAAGGACGCCAAGACCTGCGGCGTCATTGAGGAGAACACCGCCTTTGGCACCCAGCGCATTGCGGAGCCCATCGGTGTGATCGCTGCGGTGATTCCCACAACCAATCCGACCTCTACGGCCATTTTTAAGACACTGATTTGTCTGAAAACCCGGAACGGCATCATTATCAGTCCCCATCCCAGAGCCAAGGGCTGCACCATTGCCGCGGCCCGGGTGGTGCTGGAGGCTGCCGTGGCGGCCGGCGCGCCGGAGGACATCATCGGCTGGATCGACCAGCCCAGCCTGGAGATGACGAACCAGTTGATGCGGGAATCCGACCTGATCCTGGCTACCGGCGGCCCCGGCATGGTGAAGGCCGCTTATTCCTCCGGAAAGCCCGCCCTGGGCGTGGGCCCCGGCAATACCCCCGCCGTCATTGACGACACCGCGGATATCCTGCTGGCGGTTTCCTCGGTGATCCACTCCAAGACCTTTGACAACGGTATGATCTGTGCCTCCGAGCAAAGCGTTGTAGTGCTGGACGGGGTGTACGAGGAAGTCAAGGCAGAGTTCATCCGCCGGGGCTGCCATATCCTGACGGAAGAGGAAGCCCGGAAGGTCCGGGAGACCATTTTGGTGAACGGTGCCCTGAACGCCAAGATCGTGGGTCAGCCTGCGGCCCGGATCGCCGCCATGGCCGGGGTAGAGGTGCCGGAAAGCACCAAGATCCTGATCGGCGAAGTGGAGTCTACAGACCTCAGCGAGGCCTTTTCCCACGAAAAGCTGTCTCCGGTGCTGGCCATGTATCGGGCGGCGGACTTTGAAGACGCACTGAACAAGGCGGATACCCTGGTACGGGACGGCGGATTTGGACACACCGCCTCCATCTACTTAGATGAGGTGAATCACAGGGAAAAGCTGGATGCCTTTGCCCACACCATGAAGGCCTGCCGGATCCTGGTCAATACCCCCTCTTCCCAGGGCGGCATTGGCGACCTGTACAATTTCAAGCTGGCCCCCTCCCTGACCCTGGGCTGCGGCAGCTGGGGCGGCAACTCCGTTTCGGAGAATGTGGGCATTAAGCATCTGCTGAATATCAAAACCGTTGCCATTCGGAGGGAGAATATGCTTTGGTTCCGTGCGCCTGAAAAGGTTTATTTCAAAAAGGGCTGCCTGCCGGTGGCTTTGGCTGAGCTGAAGGAGCACAAGAAGGCCTTCATCGTTACGGACTCCTTCCTGTACAACAACGGCTACACCAAGCCCATCGAGCAGAAGCTGGACGAAATGGGCATCAGCCATACCACCTTCTACAATGTGGCCCCCGACCCCACCCTGGCCTGCGCCCGGGAAGGTGCTGCCCAGATGGCGGCCTTCCAGCCGGACCTGATTCTTGCCATCGGCGGCGGCTCCGCCATGGACGCCGGTAAGATCATGTGGGTGCTGTATGAGCACCCGGAGGCGGACTTCCAGGATATGGCCATGCGCTTCTGCGATATCCGCAAGCGTGTATATACCTTCCCCAAGATGGGCGTCAAGGCCTATTTCGTCGCCATCCCCACCTCCGCCGGTACCGGCTCCGAGGTGACCCCCTTTGCGGTGATCACCGACGAGCGCAGCGGGGTCAAGTACCCCCTGGCGGACTATGAGCTGCTGCCCAAGATGGCCATTGTGGATGCGGACATGATGATGAACGCCCCCCGGGGCCTGACGGCGGCCTCCGGCATCGATGCCGTGACCCACGCCCTGGAGGCCTACGCCTCCGTTATGGCCACGGACTATACCGACGGCCTGGCTCTGCGCAGCCTGAAGCTGATTTTCGAAAACCTGCCCAAGGCCTATGACAACGGCCCCAAGGAGCCCCGGGCCAGAGAAAATATGGCCCACGCGGCCTGCATGGCCGGTATGGCCTTCGCCAATGCATTTTTGGGCGTGTGCCATTCCATGGCCCACAAGCTGGGGGCTTTCCACCATCTGCCCCATGGCATTGCCAATGCCCTGATGATCGACGAGGTCCTGCGCTTTAACGCCGCCGAGGTCCCCACAAAGATGGGCACCTTCCCCCAGTATGACCATCCCCACACCCTGGCCCGCTACGCCGAGGTGGCGGACTATCTGAAGCTGGGCGGCAATACCGACGAAGAAAAGCTGGAAAATCTGATCCGGGCCATTGACGCTCTGAAAGAGCGGGTGGGCATCAAGAAGACCATCCGGGACTATGGCATTGAGGAGCAGGACTTCCTGAACCGGCTGGATGCCATGGTGGAGCAGGCCTTCGACGACCAGTGCACCGGTGCGAATCCCCGGTATCCGCTGATGCGGGAAATCAAGCAGATGTACCTGAACGCCTATTACGGAACATCGGAGAACGTGTAAAACAAGCGTGGGGCTGTCTCGTTGAGGCAGCCCCACTTTTGTCTGCCGAAGAACCCTGCTTTCGCTTCCTGAAAGCAGGGGTTCTTTGACAGACTGCCTTTCCCGCAGAGGAAGGTTATTCCCCAAACAGCTTTCCAAACGCAGCGCCGGTCTTTTCCATCTGGGCCGCGGCCGGTTCAAGGGCGGCGATTAGGTCGTTCAGCCTCCCGAGATCATGCAGCCTAAAAAATCAGCTTATTTTGTTCTACCGGCATAAATGCGGCCTGCAGAATCACATTCTGGAGGGGGGCATCGGCATTGTGCATCCGGGAAAGGAGCAGTCTTCCGGCTGTGCGGCCCTGTTCTGCGGTCGGCTGGTTGATCAGGCTCATCTTCTGCAATCCGTATTGTGCATGGTCACTGTCCAGGAATCCAAGAATTTCAATGTCGTTCGGAACGCTGATGTTGCGTTTCCCAAGAAGAATTCGTGCCTCAATGCTGAGCACATTATTGGAAACGACAAGGGCTGTGCACCCCTGCTCCAGAAGCGCGTCCAGATTTTCCGACCGGAGCTTGGTGGACGAGGTGCCGACCTGAATCAGATTTTCCGTGCTGAGTCCGCCGGCGGCCATACCATCCTGATAGGCCTTCAGCCGGTCTGCCGTTGTGGAAATATTGGGGATTCCCGTAAGGAAACCGATTTTCCGGTGCCCTTTTCGAATCAGATAGTCAATACCAAGCCGCATGGAACCGTAGCTGGATACGGAAACCGCATCATAGGGAGCTCCTGGCAGATACCGGTCGATCAGCACGACCGGGAAACCATTGGGGATTGAGGCCGTCAGGCACTTGCAGTCCGTCATGGTCGTGGCAAGGATCAGGCCGTCCACCAGGCCGCTGGTCAGCACATTCAAGCCTTCCGCTTCCCGAACAGGGTCTTCCCGGGTATTCAGCACCAGCAGACGATAGCCTTCCTGTGCCAGAATGTCCTCCACCTCCTCAATCATGGTGGAAAAATAGGCATTGGAAATATCCGGAACCACAAAGCCTACCAGATTCCTTTTCCCGGTTTTGAAGCTGCGAGCTGTAGAATCCGGGACATAGTGTAATTCTTCAATGGCCTTTTCCACGGCGGCCCGGGTCGTGTCGTTGACATTGCGCGTCCCGTTGATCACATGGCTGACTGTTGCAATGGATACACCGGCAAGTGTAGCCACATCTCTGATGCTGACATTTTTCATAAGTACTCCATTAAACGGTTAAATGACAAAAGAAAACTTGTTAAATACCTAATATCTCTTCTTTACATATATAATATCAGTTTCTGGTCAAAAATGATATGTTGATTTTGTACAATTTTTGAAGAAAAATATTATGGAATATGAATGCTTGAAAAATATAGATAGTGATGTTACAATCCATAGCAGAAAAACGTTTACGCAAACGTTTTATCATAAGCAAAAATCAATTGTAATGAAAGGGAGACAAAGATGAAAGCTTTCAAAAACGTTCCTGCCGCTTTGCCTCCGCCACATCCGCCCTGAAATGCACCCGCTTCGGGGCACAGCAGGGCATCCCCGGCTACGAGGAAGTGCTGGAATTTATGAAAACACACGAGGGAGTTGTGTACGATGGATAATCTGCGGAAATTACAGGCGGCAAATCCCCACATTCGGATCCATTCCATCCATGACCCGGCCTTCCGGCGCTACGGCAGCGTCATTCAGGAGGACACCGCCGCGCTCTGCGCGGCGGCGGAGACGATCCCATTTCCGGAGGCGGGAAGCAAATACGTGGCCTCGACGCCGGAGCTGGATGAGATCCCGGCGGCCGCGAAGCTGCGGGAGATCCACTGCGGCGGACTGGACGAGCAGATCGGCCTGTGCTGGGGGCATTCCCACCAGCTCAACGCCCTTGAGTGGCATACCTGCAACGAGTTCAACGTCGCCGTCCGGGAACTGGTCCTGCTGCTGGCAAAGCGGGAGGATCTGGATGAGGACGGCCGGCTGAACGCGGACAAGGTGCAGGCGTTTTATCTGGCGCAGGGAGAAATGATCGAGGTATACGCGGATACCCTCCACTTCTGCCCCTGTGAAGTGACCGGGGATGGCTTCAGCTGTATTGTGGGATTGCAGCGGGGAACCAATCTGCCCATTGGGCCGGAGCAGAAGGTGAACAGGCTCTGGGCCGCCAACAAATGGCTCATAGCCCATGAGGCAAACACCGGCCTGGTCGAGCGGGGCGCGTTCCCGGGAATCTACGGGGAAAACTGGGAAATCAACCCCATCGCATAAAACGCGGCATACAAATAACTTCGGAATTCCCAGGGCGCGCGGCCCCTGGGAATTTCTTTTGCCTGCGTGCTTTCCTTTTGAAAAAGACTATGGTATACTGTTTTCATAAACTTGAAAAGGACGGTAACAGGCATGGCGGTACAGAACACCTCCCTGGCGGCGCTGCTGCTGAGAATTGAAAATTCTCTTCCAGACCTCAGTAAATCCGAGCGGAAAGTGGCGGAATATATCCGGAAGAATCCCCGGGGCATCATCGATCTGTCGGTGGCGGCGCTGGCGGATGCCTGCGGCGTCTCGGACCCGACGGTGGTGCGGGCCTACAAAAAGCTGGGATTCAGCGGCTATGAGGACCTGAAGCTGACGCTGGCCCAGGCAACCGTTTCTCGGAGGAGATCATCCATGAGGAGATCAGCGCCGGGGATTCCGTCCAGGCGGTCCGGGACAAGGTGTTCCAGAGCGCCGTGCTGGCCTTGCAGTTTACCCGGGATATGCTGGAGCCGGAGACACTGGCCGCGGCGGCGCAGATGCTGATGAATGCCCGGAAAATCGTAATTTTCGGACTGGGCGGCTCCGCGCCTGTGGCGATGGATCTGCACCATAAACTGCTGCGGCTTGGCCTGAACGCGGCGGTATATACGGATCCCCATTTGCAGGTGATCGCCTGCAATTATCTGGATGAGCGGGACGCGGTGCTTGCCGTCAGCCACTCCGGCAGCTCCCGCTGCGTGGTGGACAGCACCCAGATCGCGAAGCACCGCGGCGCGAAGGTGATCTCGCTGACCAGCGCGGGAAAAAATCCGCTGTCCAAGCTGGCGGACATCAGTCTGAGTACCCATTCCAAGGAGACGAAGTACCGTGTCGTATCCATTGCCTCCCGGGTGGCGGCGCTGACCATCGCGGACTCTATTTATACCTATATCGCCATGCGGACGGACGGAGCCAAGTCCTTGCAGATCGAGAAGAGCATGGAGAGTCTGAAATACTGACGTAGATGCTGGCTCAAGAGAAAATGTGCCCATGCGAAGGAATGGCGTTGCGAATCCGATGCTGCCGAGTTAACAATTAAGCCCTCTCTCTACCTTTTTGGCGGAGGGAGGGCTTGATTGCATATACTGACTTCATCCTTTGCAGTTGCGAATGTGCATATATACGGTGTTTTTACTTATGCCAAGCGCATCGGAACATTTCCCGACACTGTCTTTGAAATTGAAGAACCCCTTGGTGTATAGGCGCGAAACGATTTCTTTGTTTTTGTCGTGGATCGGAATGTCCGTATCAGCCATAACGATGCGCTTTACCTCTGCGATTGCGTCGCCGATCAGCTGTGCCGGTGTATCCGAAAAGTTTTCATCCCCAACGCCAGGGCATTCCCGCCCCTTGGTCAGACTGCTGATAATTGAGGAGAGCGGTGTGTTCATGTAGAAATTAATGCAGAGCAGTCCGATTATTCTGCCCTTTTCGCCACAAATGGCGATTGTTGTCGAATGCATCGGTTCACTCTTTTTGTTTTTGGAGTAATATGCAATATACTTGGTACTTTTATTTCTTTTGATATCCTCAAGCATATGCAGTGCCAAATCCGTGATCGGTGCTCCTTCTTTTCGCCCGGTGTAATACCCATTAATAATTTTTATTACGGAACTGTCGTAATTTTCCAGGCTGTGCAGGGCAATCTCGTATCCTTCACCCAAATAATTAGCCAGCCCGTCACACAGTATTTTGTAAGATTCCAGAACCGCTCGATCCGTTTTGGTAAGATGCATTGTGGTTTCATCCATAGTTTCCTAACTCCGTCCGGCATATTTCTCTTATGATACAGCAGCTCTTTTTTTAAGTCAATAAAAATGTTCAATAAAAACGCCAATGAAAAATTGTTCAGTACTACAAAAATAATTTAATGAGAAATATTTTATTGACTAAATAAAATTAACGCGGTAGAATAAAGCCGTTCCAGGAACACAACAAAAATATGGGAGGAATCCAAGTTATGAAAGTTATTTCAACCGAGAAAGCACCGGCCGCTATTGGCCCCTATTCACAGGCAATCATGGTAGATGGGGTTTTGTTCACTTCCGGGCAGATCCCTTTGAATCCTGCAACCGGTTCCGTTGCAGGATCGGACATTGAAACGCAGACCGAGCAGGTTATGCGGAACCTCTCCGCTGTGCTGAAGGAAGCCGGAATGGATTTTGAAAATGTAGTAAAAACAACTTGCTTTATCGCGAATATGGAATATTTTTCCGCCTTCAACCAAATCTATTCCAAGTATTTTGTTTCCAAACCCGCACGCTCATGCGTGGAAGTAAGCCGTCTCCCTAAGAATGTGTTGGTTGAAGTAGAACTTATTGCAAAAAAATAAAAAACAGGAGGAATAAACATGAGCGATAAAAATAACCCGAATACCAACTCAAATGCCGGCCGTTTGAGTAAATGGGGAATCCTTGCTCTTGGCATAGGGGGCTGCATCGGCAGCGGTGTTATTTCCCTTCTTGGATACGGTATTGGCAGAACGGGGTACTCTGTCTGGCTTGCTTTCGCCATTGCCCTTTTGATGGGCTTTATCATCTGCATCCCTGTGCTGTTTGTTACCGGTTCTGTGTGCCTTCCCGGCGGCACATACTCCTTGATTACAGCAATCCTTGGGAAAAAGGCGGCAGGCGTTTATATCATTACGTTTTTCCTCAACCTTCCTGGCATTGCTCTGTATGGTTTGGCGATGGGGCAGTATATTCAGTCTCTCCTTCCTGGTGTGTCTGTGCGTCTGGCTGCTGTTGTAATATTTACGCTGTTTTTCTTGTATACATTGATTGGAATCAAAGCACTGGATAAGCTTCAGAAGTTTACAACAATGCTTCTCCTTGCTGGACTGGCCACTTTTATCCTGGTTGGTTTGTCCAAGGCGGATATGCGTCTCGTAAATCCCGCAACGAATCCGGATTTCCTCATGAATGGAACGAAGGGCCTTTTCAGTGCCGCGTTTCTTCTGATGTATGCCGTCAGTCAGTCCGGCATCATGTTCTTCAGTCGGTTGGCGAGGGATCCCAAACACGATATTCCATTTGCCATTGTTGGTACATCCATTGTCCTGACGGTTGTTTATATCTCCATGAGCATTGCGTCCTCCGCAGTGCTTCCGATTGAGATGACAGCGAATCAGCCGTTGACCTACGTTGCCAAAGAAATCCTTCCGGCGCCGATTTTCATATTCTTCATGATTTCCGGCCCCTTAATGGCGCTTGCAACGTCCCTCTCCGCAAGCTTTATGATGTACGCGGAGCCAATCATTGTCGCAGTCAATGACGGATGGCTTCCTAAAAAGCTTGGGACGATGAGCAAAAAGGGCACACCTTGGGTTATTATGCTGCTCGAATACCTTGTCGTTATGATTCCCATTGTCCTTGGCTGGGATCTTGACATGATTGCAAACAGTGTTCTGCTGATTTCCGCAATTACTGGTATTTTGCAGATTGTAGCGCTGGCGCTTGTCCCACGTAGGTATCCGGATGCCTGGGCAAATCGGAAATGGGGCAGAAAGCTTCCGGTGTGGGTGTTCTATGCTTCTACGGTGGTTGCTATTTGCGTACAGTGCGCACTTGCTTATAATTCCATATCTTCCATCAAACCGTACATCGTAATTACGACGGTTGTTGTTCTGCTTGTCAGCATTCCCTATTCCATCGCAATGGTCAATAAGGGGAAGATTGCAACACGCATTATTGACATTAAGGATGAATGAGGGGCGAAGCGTGAGTGCAATTGAGCAAATGACTCCGGGATTCCGCAGCGCAACAAGCGGACTGTTCACATCGTCCACCCCCGGTCACGCTGTTTCAAATCTCGGGAGTGCTGACCTGTTTTCCCCGGACGGAGGACTTCCGGGCTGCGTGCGTGCCGCTATGTCAGCGGCTATCGAACAGGCCGAGGCCGCACACTATGCGCATCCTCTTGGCACAAAGGAGTTTCGGACAGCGGCAGCAGCGCATTTGAAGGGGAAATATGCTCATTCTGTCGATCCGGACCGTCACATTATGGTGTTTCCCGGCTCAGAACTTGCGCTGCAAACAGCTATGTTGCCCTTCCTGTCCACAGGTGACGAGGTGCTGGTGCCAGATCCAGGGTATCTGGCCAATACCATTGATCCATCGGCATTGGGTGCCAAGGCAGTCGAGGTACCACAGAGCGAGGAAAATCGATTTGCGTTGGACATTTCTGCCTTTGAAAACCGGCTTTCATCGAGAACAAAAATGGTGATCCTGACCTATCCCAACAACCCAACCGGAACCGTGTATTCGTCGGATGAAATCCGGGCATTGTGTCAGTTTGTCATTAAGCATAATCTTATTTTGCTTTGCGACTGCGCGTTCGATGCCTGTATCTTTGATGGCAAGGAGTTGCTCTGGCCTGCGGCGGAGCCGGGTATGTGGCAAAGAACGGTTTCTGTATTTACGGTTTCCAAGGCGTGGGGACTCTGCGGACTTCGTGTTGGGTATATGGTTGCGGACACTCCTATTCTGGACGCGATCCTCGGAAAAATTCCGGCATTGATGGGCTGCGTTTCCAGCATTGTGCAGGCGGGAGCTGCCGCGGCGTTGCAGGATGAGGCTTTGCTGCATCAATATAATGATCGGCTTGCGAAACGGCGCGATTGGACTTACGCGCAGCTTTGCAATGTCCCCGGCATAAAAGTGCTGCTGCCAGATGCTGGCATTCAATTCTGGATCAATGTTTCTGCATTGGGCGATGCCGTAAAGATTGTCCGTTATCTGAAAGAAAAAGCCGGTGTGCAGGTCAACAATGGATCAGCTTTCGGCACATATGGTGGAAAAGGACACGTCAGGCTGGTATTCGGATGCATAAACAGTGAAATGGAATACCGTACAGCAATTAACCGGTTTTGCGATGCCCTTAAAAAGTATACTGATTAAAGGCGCGGGTAATATGTCAAAAGGTCCAGAATGACCTCAGTAAGGGAATAGCCAAATATTTTAGCGGTAGAAATCACAATTATTTCGTGATTTCTACCGCTGTTTTTGCTTTTGGTATAGTACCTTCGGAAATGTGCATTTTACAATAGATTCCTTGGGAACCTTTGAATAAATCAGTTGTGGCTGGAGAACAAATCAAAAAATCACTCGCTCCCGGCACTTGCGGATTTAATCAAAGGTTCCTTCGCATTTGCTAGGAAGGGAAGCCTTGCATTGCGGCCCCTGAAGATAGGCCATAATATGTGTTTTTGCGTTTGTCATGTTTATACCATTTCTTCCGGGTGGAACACCTGGTCGAAGCGTTCCGCCGTCAGAAAGCCCAGCTTTACGCAGGCTTCCTTCAGGGAGATGTTCTCGGCAAAGGCCGTCTTGGCGGTTTTTGCCGCGTTTTCGTAGCCGATATAGGGATTCAGGGCCGTCACCAGCATGAGGGAATTGTGGAGGTTATGGCGCATTTTCTCCCGGTCGGCGGTGATGCCCACGGCACAGTGGTCGTTGAAGGAGCGAATGGAGTCGCTGAGCAGCCGGACGGACTGCAGGAAATTATAGGCCAGCACCGGCATGAACACGTTCAGCTCAAAGTTGCCCTGGCTGGCGGCGAAGCCTACCGCTGCATCGTTGCCAAAGACCTGCACGGCCACCATGGTCACCTGCTCGCACTGGGTAGGGTTCACCTTACCGGGCATGATGGAGGAGCCGGGCTCGTTTTCGGGGATGCGGATCTCCCCCAGGCCGTCCCGGGGGCCGGAGGCCAGCCAGCGCACATCGTTGGCAATCTTCATCATGTCCGCCGCCAGGGCCTTCAGCGCCCCGTGGGCAAATACCAGCTCATCCTTGGAGGTCAGGGCGTGGAACTTGTTGGGGGCGGTGACGAAGTCCTTCCCGGTCAGCTCCGAAACGGCTTTGGCCACGGCGCTGTCGAAGCCCCTGGGGGCGTTCAGTCCCGTGCCCACGGCGGTGCCCCCCAGGGCCAGCTCCTTGAGGTAAGGCAGAGCGGACACAAGCAGCTGCCGGTCCCGCTCCAGGCTGCTCCGCCAGCCGGAAATCTCCTGGGAGAATTTGATGGGGGTGGCATCCTGCAAATGGGTGCGGCCGGACTTGACGATGCCCTCGTTTTTCGCTTCCAAAACCCGGAAGGTCTCAATCAGGGTGTCCAGGGCGGGCAGGAGCTTGTCCTCCATAGCCAGCACCGCCGCAATGTGCATGGCGGTGGGGAAGGTGTCGTTGGAGGACTGGGACATATTGATGTCGTCATTGGGGTGCAGCAGGCGTTTCCCTGCCAGAGCGTTTCCGCGGCCTGCAATGACCTCGTTGGCGTTCATGTTGGATTGGGTGCCGGAGCCGGTCTGCCAGACCACCAGGGGGAAGTTATCCGCCAGGGCCCCGGAGATCACCTCATCCGCCGCCTGGGAGATGACGGTCAGCTTTTCCTCGGTCATTTTCTCCGGTTTCAGGGCGTGGTTTGCCATAGCCGCCGCCTTTTTCAGAATGCCGAAGGCATGGATGATCTCCCGGGGCATGGTCTCCAGCCCTACGCCAATGGGAAAATTGTTCCGGCTCCGCTCCGTCTGCGCCCCCCAGTATTTGTCCCCAGGCACCCGGACCTCGCCCATAGAGTCGTGTTCAATGCGATATTCCATATAATCTGCTCCTTTGTGGTTTCCTTTTTCGATGCATGTCCGGTCTGCGGTGTGTTCCGTGAAGACCAGGCGGTGCAGGTGTTTTGCGCGCAAGGAAGCAAAATCTGCACCAGAGTTACGGGGCAATTATAGCATAGCCGTTCCCAAAAAGAAAGTCTCCGGGTCCGAAGACCCGGAGAAGAAAAGAATCAGATGATCAAGGCGATGCTGTTGGAGCTTAGAGACGATCGGTTTTGATTTTGCCAAAGTCTGTGCTGATCGCATTGGAGAAGATACTGTCAAGAAGGATAAGAACCAGGGAAATTGCCAAAAGAATACGAGAGCGTTTTCTGTGTGTCATGATGATTTCTCCCGTTTTAAGTTGTTGCGTTTTGGCCATAATAGGCGTTTTTCCCATGCTTTCTCAAATAATGCTTGTCCAGCAATTCCTGCTGCATTCTGGTTTGGTCTGGGTTCAATTGCAGGGAGTGGAAGTTCATAAAGGCCACTTCTTCCAGCACGGCGGCGTTGTGGACGGCCTCGGCGGCATCTTTGCCCCAAGTGAAGGGACCGTGGCTATGGACGAGGACCGCGGGAATTTGGGCGGGGTTTTTGCCCGCAAAGGTTTCCACGATAACATTCCCGGTTTCCTCCTCGTAGGCCCCGGCGATTTCCGCCGGAGTCATCTCCCGGGTGCAGGGAATTTCGCCGTAGAAGTAGTCGCCCTGAGTGGTTCCCAATGGCTGAATGCCGAGGCCTGCCTGGGCGAAGGAGGTGGCCCAGCGGGAATGGGTGTGGACGATGCCGCCGCAGTCCGGGAATGCCCGGTAGAGCACCAGATGGGTGGGGGTATCGCTGGAGGGCTTCCATCTGCCCTCTACCCGCTCCCCAGTTTCCAGAGATACCACCACCATGTCATCCGGGGCCATGGCATCGTATTCCACGCCGCTGGGCTTGATGACCACCAATCCGCGTTCCCTGTCAATGCCGGACACGTTGCCCCAGGTGAAGGTCACAAGGCCCAGCTTGGGTAGCTGCAAATTGGCCTTCCAGACCGCTTCTTTAAGTTCTTCCAGCATAGCCTTACCTCAGCTTCCAGGCAAGGTCACTGAGAAACAAATCCTTTTCCAAGTTCTCCACCGTGGTATCCTTGCCGATGTGGACGTACTCAATACCCATCATATTGGCCCAGTCCTTCATCTGCTCGGCGGTGACATCGTAGCTCAGAACGGTGTGGTGGGCCCCTCCCGCGGTGATCCAGCACTCCACGCCGGTGGTCAGGTTGGGCTCAGCCTGCCACATGACCCGGGCCACAGGCAGGTTGGGCATGGGCATGATGGGCTTCACGGGGTGAATGTCCTGGACAATCAGCCGCAGTCTTCCCCCCATATCGATGAGGGAAACAACAATGGCATCCCCAGGCTTGCCCTCAAAGACCAGCCGGGCGGGGTCTTTTTCATTCATGCCAATCCCCAGATGATGGGTTTCGATTCTGGGCCGGACGGCGGGGTCAGCCACGCTGGGGCAGACCTCCAGCATATGCGCGCCCAGAGAATACTGGTGCCCCTCCACCAGATGGTAGGTGTAGTCCTCCATAAATGCGGAAGCGCCGTTTCCGTTTTCACCCATGGCTTTCAGGATAGCGGTCATGGCGGAGACCTTCCAGTCGCCCTCGCCGCCGTAGCCGTAGCCTTGGGCCATCAGGTGCTGAGAGGCCAGACCCGGCAGCTGCTCCATGCCGTAGAGATCCTGGAAGGTGTTTGCAAAGGCCTTGCAGCCCTCCCGGTCCAGCATCTTCTTCATGGCGATTTCTTCTCTGGCCTGGTAGCGGATGGCGGCAATGTCATCGGTAGCAATGTCGTAGGAGGCCTTGTAGGTATCCATCAGAGCATCGATTTCTTCCTCGGTGACGGCGTTCATCTCCTTCACCAGGTCGCCCACGGCCCAGGTGTTTACCTGCCAGCCCAGTTTGATCTGAACCTCTACCTTGTCGCCCTCGGTGACGGCGACCTCGCGCATATTGTCCCCAAAGCGCATGACTTTCAGGCTCTTGGAAAACGCCACGCCGATGGCGGCCTTCATCCAGTCGCCCAGACGCTTAAGGCACCTTTCATCCTTCCAGTACCCCGCAATGACCTTCCGGGGCATACGCAACCGGGCGGCGATGAAGCCGTGTTCCCGGTCGCCATGGGCAGCCTGATTCAGGTTCATGAAGTCCATATCGATTTCTTCATTGGGGATTTCCAGATTGTACTGGGTGGCGAAGTGGCAATAGGGCTTCTGCAAATTCACAAGGCCGTTGATCCACATTTTTGAAGGGGAGAAGGTGTGGCACCAGGTGACGATACCGGCGCAGGAATCGTCGTGGTTGGCCTCCTTCACAATGTCCGCAATCTGGGAATTGGACATGGCCGTGACCTTATAAACCAGAGGATAGGGCAAACGCTTGCTCATTTCCTGGGCCATTTCCTCGGCCCGCTTTGCCACGGTTTCCAGAACCTCCGGCCCGTAAAGAGCCTGAGAGCCGACAACAAACCAAAATTCGTAGTTATTCAAATTTGGACACTCCTTAATTATTGCTGACTGCTGCGCGTTCTGCCGGAAGCTGTGCCCAAAACCGGGCGAGATACTTTATAAGTCCCTGCCTGTCTTCCGGTGTGGGCGTCAGCACGGCGGCATTGGCGTTGGCAAATACCTTGTTGGACAGAAATGCTTCCAGACTGAGACCATGCCCCACCAGCAAAAAGGCTGCCAGCAGCGCCATGCCGTAGGCCCCTCCCTCGCTGGCGGTTTCCATGACCCATACCGGACAGTTTGCAGCCGCCGCAAGATATTTCTGGCCGACTACCGGCGTTTTGAACAGACCTCCGTGACCTGTGAGCCGCAAAATCGGTACCTGCTCCTGCTTCAGAATTTCCAACCCCATTGCCAGAGTGGCCACGGTGGAGTAAAGCTGCGCGCGCAGAAAATTTGCCAGGGAAAAATTGCTGCCCGGACTGCGCAGAACCATAGGTGTTCCCTGAGCCAGCCCCATGATGGGTTCGCCTGCCAGATAATTGTAAACTGTAATGCCGCTGCAGTCCGGCTCACCCTCCAGACTTTTTTCGTAGAGCTTGGTGAAGAGCGTATTGTCATCTACGCGGCAGTCAAATGTTTCCAGGCATTGCCGGAAAATAGCTGTCCAGGCGTTCATATCGTTGGTGCAGTTATTGCAGTGAACCATAGCTACCGGTTTCCCTGTGGGGGTCGTTACCATGTCGATTTCCGGATGAACATGGGAAAGCTGCTTCTCGAGTACTACCATTGCGAAGATGGAGGTGCCTGCGGAAACGTTCCCGGTGCCCGGCGTTACGGAGTTGGTTGCGGTCATGCCTGTTCCGGCGTCACCCTCCGGAGGTGCCAGGGGAATGCCTGCGGGCAGCAGCCCGCCGAGGAGCATGGCCCCTTCTTCCGTCAGGCGGCCGGCCGGTTTCCCTGCGGGAAGCACTTCCGGCAGCAGAGCCTCCACCTTCCATGGAAGGTCCTTTTCGGCCAGAAGCCCATCCAGAATCCGAAGCATTTTCCGGTCATAGCATAGCTGTGCACTGTCAATGGGGAACATGCCGGAGGCCTCTCCGATGCCAACGGCGTTGATGCCCGTCAGCCTGTAGTGTACATATCCGGCCAATGTTGTAATGTGTGCGATCTTGTCTACGTGGGGTTCCCCGTTTAACACTGCCTGGTATAGGTGCGCAACACTCCAACGCTGCGGAATATTGAAGTGAAAGGCTTTCGTCAGTTCTTCCGCAGCCTGTGCAGTCGTGGTGTTTTGCCAGGTACGAAAAGGAACCAGCAGATTCCAATCCCTGTCAAAAGCAAGATAACCGTGCATCATAGCGGAGATCCCCATGGCGCAGATGTTTTCTCTGCCAGGAAGCTGCGACAGGGCTTTTTGCAGGCCTGGCCAGACCTGCTCCAGAGGGTAGGTCCATATGCCGTTTTCAAAGGTGGAGGCCCAGGTGGAATTGCCGGAAGCAATGTTTTGAAAGCAGTGGTCAATGGTAATTGCTTTGATGCGGGTGGAGCCAAGCTCCAGTCCTAAATAAGTGGGTTCCATTTTTTGCCTCCTTACAAACTGTGTCTTTTGAAATATCCGCCTGGCAGTGCAGCCAGACGGATATTTCATTCAATAGGATCGCTCAGGGAATCAGACCGACATTCGTGGAAACCTGAGTGACTTGCATCATGGTGTAGAGCATTGCAATGGTAAAGCTGCCCAAGTAGATGCTGCCGGTTTCTTTGAAGTAACGTCTGCCGATCACGGTCGCAACAGGCACCAGCACCAGGAAGGGGAAGAGGTTGTGTGTCCGCATGGCGTTGAATACAAATGTGCCGGTTTTTGCGTAGACAATGTACTGGATGGAGATCAGAATGGCCAGCCCCAGGAAGTTTGCCAGGCAGCTGAGTACGGTCACAGCCCATTCAGGCATGCCCTTGACACGGTTGCCGCCCTCTACGACCAGACTGTTGACCAGATAGAAGGCCATAAACGCAGGCACATATGCCACCCAATAGAGAACCTTGTTGGGATTGAAGGTCCGCATGGCGATGAGCCAGAAGCGGAAGTCGGTCGTGAAGAAGAAGTCCGCAATAAACACCATGGCGTAGGCGGCAAGGAAGGTCATAAAGGCCAGCAGCAGACTCTTGAAGAAGCCGGAGACGCTGGTCTTGTAGCCCCAGCCGTCGGTGCTCATGCCATATTTCCGGCTGAATAGGAAATAGGACAGCAGGAATACGCCCAGGATACATGCGGAGGAGACCAATGCCCAGGCGGCGATTTCGGTGGTCGTGCCTTCACCGAACCATTTGGTAACGGTCATAGGCGCAAAGGATTGCTTGCCGACCCAATAGTGCATAACGGGCATGGCCAATGCCGCTGGCAGCAGCATATTGATCACATAGCCAATCCAGTAGACCCAGCGCTTCTTCGGAGAATCCAGCGCAGGTGCTGCGGGAAGCACCTTGTCTCCGCGTTTCAGGGTGGAGAAGAACGGAACCGCATCCATGACCCAGGAGGCGAACTGGAACAGGAACAGCAGAATGCCGACCAGTCCCAGACCGTTCAGCAGCTGCTTGCCGAGCCAAACCTGATTGCTGGGATCGATGTAGCTGTAGCCATCGGGCACACCCATGCAGGTATAAAAGAATTCGGTGACATCCCGGGAGGTATTGGAGGAGAAGGTATTTTGAGGGTGAATTTCCGGGTTCTGGTAGTAAACGCGGTAGCATTCTTTGCCGTTGATCTCACCTTTGTAGTATTTTCCTTCCTCAACGGGGCCAGTGGCGGTGGGATCGACCTGGTGGATAAAGTCCAGGGCAGCGGCGCTTTCCAGAATGTGCGCGGGATCGTTGCCCGCATCGCTCTGGCGGAAGAAGTACTCATCGTACTTGCCGGCAATAACGCCCCAGTCGGAATCTGCGTAAACAGGTTCGTCAATGCCCTCGAAGGTGTAGGGAACGTACTCAGGATCATAGCCGATTTCCAGGCAGGCCTTTATTTTATTGATACCCAGATCTCTGGCTTCCTGCTCCACGTAGTACTTCAGTGTGGTTGTTGTGATTGCTGCACCCATGGAATGCCCGCAGATGCCGATATTATCCATGTCGATGCAGTCCAGATTGCTGCAGGCGTACTCCAGCAGGTAACGCATATTGGCGAAGTTCATCTGGGGGGATATGAAGCCTCTGGGGGTAGAGCTGCCATGTCCGAACGCATCGCCGGAGATGACAATGAAGCCACGCCGCGCCAGCTCCACCATGTTCATATCCTGCATCTGCAGGTTGTGCTGGCTGCCGTGCTGCAGAATGACAAGCGGAAGCTTGTGCTCTGCGCTGGCTTGCTCCGGAATATACATCTGAGCGTAGAGCTCAGCACCGTTGCTGACAACCAGGTTGATCTTATGAATTTTGACCCTCCCGCCGTTGCTCTGAACCAGACTGGAACCAATCATGCTGACGAGGATCATTGCAATTGCAATGATCAACCAGAATCGCTTTGGCAATGTCTGCTTTTTCATAACTGAAATCTCCTTTTTTCTTTCTATTTGTGATACGGTGTCGCGATCACCGCATGACATACATTGACATGCAATAAAAAGAGGAAAATCTGTGTACAACCGAATGTATTGGCATTATTCATAATTCTTGCTTGCGTTTTTTCTTTCTGCATGTTAATATTACACCATCTTCGGACGGTAAGAAAGAATTTCTTTTTTCTCTTATAGACATTTATTGACTTGTTAGGAGGTTTTCTCCCGTGCTGGCAAAATTTGAAAAGCGGGCCTATGCAGGAAATGAGCGGGTCTGGGTAGGCAAGTACAGAAATCTGCATAATATTTCCCACTGGCATATGGAGCACGAGCTCATAGCTTGCCGGGAGGGCGGTGCACAGGTCATGCTCAACGATAAGATCTATACCATTACCAGCGGCCAGTGTATTTTTTGCCATGGCGGAAGCGTCCATTATATTGATGCCTCTCCAGACAGCTTGATGCTGGTGTGTCTTCTCGACGAAAAAATGTATGAACCGATCACTTCTCCGTACCAATTGGTAAACCCCGTCTTTGAGGACAAGTACAGGATCCTTCCCAAGCTGTCGGAGATTCGCCATGAGTTATTTGAGCAGCCGAAGTTTTTTGAATGCCGCACAGAGGCTATGATCGGAGAAATCCTGGTGGATATCTTCCGGGGAGAACCGCTTATACAGGGAAACTGGAAGGTCAGCGACGTGATCAATCGATATAAGCAGCTGCTGAACTGCATTGACCGGGAATATGAGAATATCACCTTCCAGGATGCCGCAAGCTATATGAATGTTTCTGAGGCTTATTTTTCCAGATACTTTAAGCGCCAGGCGGGAATGACCTTTTCTCAATATCTGAATGTGGTTCGTATTGAAAAGGCGGTGCAGATGATTGGCAGTGACCCAACCCGTAAAGTTACGGATGTGATGCTGAGCTGCGGGTTCAACACGATTCGAAGCTTCAACAGGGCGTTCAAGGACATTACGGGCTACACGCCCAAAACGCTGCCCGCCGGATATGTTCTGAATACCCGTTCCGTTCCGACGGTTCAGGAGCGCTTTGACCCCACACTATCCACTGCGGAGCTGCTGGAGGAATAAAAAAGCAGGCACCCTTTTCGAGTGTCTGCTTTTTGAATGTTTACCCTTTACTCAATGGCAATAACCGTCTTCTCAGGCAGCTGCTTCTTTACGTTCTTGGGAACGCTCAGGCGCAGGACGCCGCCTTCGTATTTGGCGCTGATGTCCTCGGGCTGGATGTTGGAGCCTACATAGAAGCTGCGGCTGCAGGCGCCGGTGTAGCGCTCCTGGCGGATGTACTTACCGTTCTTATCGGTCTCGTCCTTATCCAGGCCCTTGGCTGCGGAGATGGTCACATAGCCGTCCTTCAGCTCCACATTGATCTCGTCCTTCTTGAAGCCGGGCAGGTCAATATCCAGCTCATAGGTGTCCTCGGTTTCCCGCACATCGGTCTTCATCAGATTCCGTGTGTGCTTGCCGTACAGGGGATTCTCGGCTCTGGATGCAACCATACCGAAGGGATCATTAAAGAAATCATCAAACAGGTTCTCACCAAAAATGCTAGGCAACATAAGTCATTCCTCCAATTCAAATGTTTCGCGGGCGCTGGAGATGCCAACGTTGGCGTTCTTTTGTTACCGGATCTGTATCTTCCGTTCCTCTTTCAGGAACAGCTATACTATACCACACTTTTTAGCACTGACAAGTGGAGAGTGCTAATTTTTCTTTGAAACTTTTGTGAACGGAGCGTAGACTATTTGTGACTTTCGGGGAATCTTCCCTTATTCTTGGGAAAATATCGGTATTTGAGCCGATAAAAATTCAATTATCAGGCGTTCATAGGCATCCCGGGGCCAAGCCTGTTATCCGAAGCAAAAGAACGGCAGGATTTTTATTGAACATTCCCTGTTTTATACGCAGCCGGATTTTCGCTTGCGGCTAACTTTCGGGGCCTGGCCGGACGAAATTCAGGAGGGTTAACGGTTGCCAAAAGGGGCGGATGTGTGGTATGATAATCCAAAAAGAAACACACAGCCTGACAAAACAGAGGAGACCATATGATAAACGTTTGCGACATTCAGGTCATGAAGCCGCTGCTTGCTGAGCACGGGTTCCATTTTTCCAAGGCCAAGGGGCAGAATTTTCTCATTGCCTCCTGGGTGCCTGCCTCCATTGCCCAGGAATCCGGGGTGGATGAACACACCGGCGTGCTGGAGATCGGCCCCGGCATCGGCCCGCTGACCCAGCAGCTGGGGCTCCGGGCGGCAAAGGTCTGCGCCGTGGAGGTGGACACCCGGCTTGCCCCCATTCTGGGCAAGACCGTGGGAGAATTTCCCAATGTGGAGATCCTATGGGGAGATGTACTCAAGCAGGACATCCGGGCCCTGGTGGCAGAGAAATTCCCCGGCCTTCGGCCCATGGCCTGCGCCAACCTGCCCTATTATATCACTACCCCCATTCTCTCCGCCCTCCTGGAGGCGGACTGCTTCGATGCCGTGACGGTCATGGTGCAGAAGGAGGTTGCCCAGCGCATCGCCGCCGCCCCGGGCACCGGGGACTATGGCGCATTCTCCGTGTTCTGCCAGTATTACACCGAGCCGGAACTGCTCTTTGACGTGCCCCCCAGCTGTTTCCTGCCCCAGCCCAAGGTGACCTCTGCAGTGGTCACCCTGCGCCGCCGTGCGGAAAGGCCCTGGGATGTGGCGGATCAGGATATTTTCTTCCGGGTGGTCCGGTCCAGCTTCGCCATGCGGCGGAAGAAGCTCTCCAACGGCCTGGCCTCCGGCTTCCCGGAGCTGGGCAAGCAGGGGGCTGAAGATGTGCTGCGGGTGTGCGGCTTCCCTGAAAACGTCCGGGGCGAGACCCTGGGCATTCCGGAATTTGCACGGATTGCCAATGAGATCGTCCGGCGGAGGGAAGCAAAATGACCGAAATTCTGTTTCTCGACCTGGATGATACCATCCTGGATTTCCACAAGGCAGAGCGTCTTGCCGTGGCAAAGACCTTCCGGGAGTTCGGCCTGGAGCCTACGGACGCGGTGCTGACCCGGTATCACGAGATCAATAAGCAGCACTGGCAGCGTCTGGAAACCGGGGAGATCACCCGGGAGCAGGTGCTTACCGGCCGATTCCAGGTCCTTTTTAACGAGCTGGGCCATGCGGTAGACCCGGAAAGCGTCGCCCGGAGCTACGAGCACAACCTTGGCATTGGCCACTACTATCTGCCCGGGGCCCGGGAAGCTCTGGAAGAGCTCCGGGGAAAGTACCGGCTGTTTCTGGCCAGCAACGGCACCGCCTCGGTGCAGCACAGCCGCCTGGAAAGCGCGGGGCTGTATCCGGTGTTTGAGCGGGTCTTCGTCTCCCAGGAGCTGGGCTTTAACAAGCCGGCCAGGGAATTTTTCGATGCCTGCGCCGCCCAAATTCCGGGCTATGCTCCGGAAAAAGCCATGATGGTGGGCGACAGCCTGTCCTCGGATATCCGCGGCGGGAAAAATGCAGGGATTCGGACCTGCTGGGTGAATCCCGACCACAAGTCTGCGCCGGAGGGGCTGACGCCGGACTACGAGATAGAATCCCTTTCCCAGCTGCCGGAACTGCTGTGCCGGGATACATCAAAAGTGAACGAAAGCTAACGGGGGGCTGCCTTGCGGCAGCCCCCCGTTGTCAAATTCTTATTTCCACAGTCCGTCCGGATACAGACCCGCTTCGGTCATGGCCTTCAGAGCGGCTACGACCACGGGCTTGTCGGCGGCATAGGTGACGCCGTACCACTTATCCGGGGAGTAGAGCATCTTTACCGTTGCCTTATCCTCAGCCAGCAGGGCAGAGACGGTGGAGGGCAGGAAATATTCGCCCTTCATGGGATTCTCCGCCAGGGCCCTGTCCAGGAATGCGGGGAACCGGGCCTCGCTCTCGGCGGCGAAGCTGGGGGTAAAGCCCCACATATTCATGGAGACGGTGGTCTTCTCGGGCAGCTCTGCCCAGGTGCTGCCGTCCTCGGTGAAGCGGATCACGCCGTCGGCCTGCTTCTCGATCTTGGTGCGCTCTACGACGCTTTCCAGATAGCCTTCCTCATTCACCTGGCACACGCCCCGGGCCACGGAGCCATTGTCCGTCACGGTCTTGCCCAGCTCATAGCCCACCATGCAATAGCGGTACTTGCCGTCATCGGCATGGGCGGAGAGGTAATTGTAGATCTCCTTGAAAGCGGCCTTGCCGTAGTAGTCGTCGGCGTTGATGACGGCGAAGGGGGCATCGCCGATGGCCTCCCGGGCGCAGACCACCGCGTGGCAGGTGCCCCAGGGCTTGGTGCGTCCTTCGGGGACGGTGTAACCATCGGGGAGCTTGTCCAGCTCCTGATAGGCATAGCGGATCTCCAGGGGAGCCTTCTCCAGCCTGGCCCCTACGGTCTCCATGAAGTCCTTTTTAATGGCTTCCTTGATAATGATCACGGCGGTGTCAAAGCCGGCCTCGTGGGCATCGAACAGGGAGTAGTCCAGGATGGCCTCACCCTCGCAGCCTACGGGATCGATCTGCTTCAGTCCGCCATAGCGGCTGCCCATACCCGCAGCCATCACAACCAGAATGGGTTTCTTCATTTTCTGTTTCTCCTTTTACTTTGTCTCTTCTTCTACGATCTTCGCCATCTCATCCCAGTGCTTCTCCATTTCGGAGACCAGCTTGAACTGGGTGCGGGCGCGGTCCAGATTGTGGTCGGGATAATGGATACCGAAATAGTGGTCGCCGTCTAAGTAGTCCGTCAGGAAGCGGACGCCGCATTCCAGGGTCATGGTCAGCGCGCCCAGAGGCAGGGCCTTCCGCTCGTTCTCGGTGAGACCCGGGCAGGCAGTCAGGAAGCCCCGGGTAAAGATCCGGTACAGCTCCAGATCGATGGTCATCTTGCTCAGGTCCTTTTCGTCCTCGGCAGCGGTAGCTGCGCCGAAGCGGATGGAGTCGCCGAAGTCATAGGCGCTGAGGCCGGGCATGGTGGTGTCCAGGTCGATGACGCACAGGGGTGCCCGGGTCGCTGCGTCCAGCATGACATTGTTCAGCTTGGTATCGTTGTGGGTGACCCGCAGAGGCAGCTCTCCGGCACGAAGCATGGCCGTCAGCTTGCCGCCCACGGCCTCGTGGGCCAATACAAAATCGACCTCCGGCTGCACGGAAGCGGCCCGGCCCATGGTGTCCTTGTCCAGGGCCTCCCGGAACAGACGGTAGCGGTCAGGGGTATTGTGGAAGTTGTGGATGGTCTCGTGCAGGGTTTCAGCAGGAAAATCCGCAAGCTGCTGCTGGAAGGTGCCGAAGGCAATGGCGCTCTGGTAGAAGTCCTCGGGGCACTCCGGGGCCTGGAGGCACAGGCTGTCCTCCACAAAGTCGTACATCCGCCAGTCGCTGTTTTCGCCCATATGTACCCAGCTCTTGCCTTCGTCCGTGGGGATCAGCGTCAGAGCTGCCCGGGGATCGGAGGACTTGCTGTGCAGATCCTTTGTGACGGCCTCAACATTCTCCTGCAGACCGGCAATATCCGGGAAAGCCCGGTTGCTGAGCTTCTGCAGAATATACCGCCGCCCGGTATCCGTCACGGCCAGGTATGTCTCGTTGATGTGCCCGCAGCCATAGCGTTCACAGGAAACGACCTCTCCCTGGGTCTGAAAATGGGAGAGCACTTCTTTCAAACTTGGTTCCATTTCTTTTCTCCTTTTCCGCTGAACAGTATATCAGCAAGTGCGTAGTGTGTAAAGCTCCATTTTCTTTTTGAAAAAGCCACCTGTGCAAGCAGATGGCTTTTGGTTTGCCTTTTACGCTGCCTGCAATGAGGCGGCAAACGGTTACGGCAGGCTTGCTTTGCATAAATCAATTATATCAAGCATACTTTCAATGTCAAATTAAATTTTGCTGTTTTTTGGTAATTTTGCCTGCTATTGCGCAATTTTGTTAAAAAGATACAATTTCTTAGCGTGTATTTTGTACATTAATCATTTCATTCTTGGGTTCGCTCTGCCGAATGTCCGGAATGCTCCGTTTATCAAAAAAGCCTCTTCCTGCACATGCTTTACCATTTTGAACTCTGCACGTGCCAATCTTCTAATTTAAAAAAGCCACCTGCGCGAACAGGTGGCTTTCACTTAGCCCTTTACGCCGCCTGCGGTGAGACCGCTGGTCAGGTTCTTTTCGATGGACATGAACAATATCACCACGGGGATGATTGCAAAGATGGAGGCTGCGAAGAGATACTGCCACTCGATCATATTGTAGCCGTTGAAAATGTTGATGCCAACGGTCAGCGGCTTAAAGGTATCGGTGGAGATCAGGCACAGGGCCACGGTGTATTCATTCCAGGCGTTGATGAAAATGAAAATCAGGGTGGTGACAATGCCGGGGGCTGCCACGGGCAGCAGAATTCGGAGCATGGCCTGGACACGGTTGCAGCCGTCAATGGTGGCCGCCTGCTCCATCTCCGCGGAGATGCTCATAAAGGTACCCCGCAGGAGCCAGATGGTAAATGCCTGGTTAAAGGCCGCATTGATGAAAATCAGGCCAAGAATGGAGTTCGTCAGGTTCAGGATCTGCATGACCTTGTAGATACCGATCAGCAGAACCACCGGGGCGAACATCTGGGACACGATGATAAAGCCCAGGAAGGCCGTCTGGCCTTTGAACTTCATGCGGGCCAGGGCGTAGGCCGCCGGAATACCGCAGAGCATGGCGATGACGGTGGAGCCGCCTGCAATGAGGATGGAGTTCAGCATGTATTTGGCCATGGGCGCTCTGGACCAGATGTCCACAAAGTTCGACCACATATATTTAACGGGGAACACGGTACCGTTGATGCTGAAAATCTCCTCACGGCTTTTCAGAGCCGTGCAGAACATAACAAAATAGGGGTAGAGAATAAACAGGCAGATGAGCACCACCACAAAGTAGAGGAGGATCCGGCTCAGGAGCTTTTTCCAGTTAACACAAACATCGTCCTTCATAGCTTAATCCTCTCCTTTCTTCAGCGTGGAGACCATGTAGCAGCTGGCGCAGACCAGCAGAATCAGGAAGCCGATGACGGAAACCGCGGCGGCCTCGCCCTGCTTGCCATTGTAGAAGGCCAGCTTGTAGAGGTAGGTAACCAGGGTATCGGTACGGCTGGCGGGGTCGCCCTTGGTGATGGTCCAGACGATGGGGAAGGAATTGAACACGTAGATGATGTTCAGCACCGTGGCCACGGTCAGGCTGGGCTTTACCAGGGGCAGGGTGATGTGGAACAGCTTCTGCCAGTAGCTGGCGCCGTCCACAATGGCGGCCTCATAAAGGCTGCTGTCGATGCTCTGCAAGCCGGACAGCGCCGTGAAGCACACGAAGGGAATGGTTACGAAAATACCGCAGGCAATTTCCCAGGCGAAAAACGCACCGGGAGTGGGAGTCCAGTTGACATTGGTCTGGATGATGCCCAGGGTTTTCAGCAGGGTGTTCAGTGCGCCGTAGTCCGTATTGATGATGAACTTCCAGGCGCTGGCCTGAATGACCAGGGTGGTGGCCCAGGGGAACACCACAATGGCCCGGGCGACCTTGCGGCCCTTGAACTGGTTGTTCAGGATCAGGGCCAGAATAAAGCCAAGCACCGTGGACAGGACGACCACCAGGACCGTCCAGACAACGGTATTTTTCAGCACCATGGTAAATTTGCTGCTGCCAAGGACCTTGCTGAAATTTTCAAAGCCCGCAAAGCCCTTGATGAGGCCCGCCTTGGTCACCTGGCTGAAGGCCATGCGGAATACGAATCCGATGGGGACAATGATGAAAATCGCCATGAGGATCACGCTGGGCAAAATCCAGATATAGGGCTCAATCGTGCTGCCCAGGCGACGGGGTGTGTTCTTCTTCACGAAGCAACCTCCTTCTGTTTGGTTCCTTGTCCCCTCAAATGCCCTGCCTGAAAGCATTTCAAAAAACAAGGGTCTGCCGATGCTTCCCGGGGATGCACGTCCCGGAAACAGCGGACGTGAAAAGCGGGCCGAGCCTTGCAGCTCGGCCCGCTCTGGGTTTACGTAGAAATAGAGTGCTTAGCCTGCAACTTCAGACTGCAGCTCGTCCAGCAGCTGCTGTGCGTCGCCGCCCAGGAGCACCTGCTGCTCCACATCGATGACGCCCTGCTTCACGTCTGCCCACTCAGCCTTGGCGGTGGGGTAGAACTTGGAGGAACCGACAACGTCGATCCAGGCAGTCATGCCGGGGTTGGCCTTGGCACACAGCTCAGCGCCGGTGGAGGTAGCGGGCAGGAAGTCTTCCATCAGAACCCAGTCAGCGTAGGGCTCGTCATCATAGAAGGCATCGATCACAGTGGAGATCGCGGCCAGCTCGGCATCGGTGTAGCCGTTGTCGAAGCACATGAAGCGGTCCATAACGCCGACGGAAGCACCGGCCTTATCGCCGTTGGTGGGCAGAGAAGCAACACCGAAGTTGATGCCGCCGTTCTCCTCGCAGTACTTGGAGATCTGGTTGGGTCCGATCATCATAGCCAGCTTGCCGGAGGCGAACATCTCCTGCAGGTCGTAGCGGGTCTCGTTGGTGGGATCGGTGTTGGTCAGGCCGGACTTGATCAGGTCGACAACGAAGTTGACAGCTTCCACGTTCTCAGCGGAATTCAGAGCCCAGTTGTTGTCGGCATCCACGAAGCCGCCGCCGTTGTTCCAGGCATAGTAAGCGAAGCAGGCCTGACCTTCGTCGGTGGTCATGTCAACGCCCCAGGGGTAGACATCGGGGTTGGAAGCCTTGATGGCCTCGCAGGCAGCCTTCAGCTCTTCCCAGGTGGTGGGAACGTCTACGTTGGCAGCGTCCAGGATGTCCTTGTTGTAGTACAGAGCGCGGGCGGAAGCCAGATCGGGCACAGCCCAAACGGTGCCGTCAACAACGGACTGCTCCAGGAAGGAGGGGTAGAACTTGGCGTAGGTCTCCTCGGAAACCCAGTCGGAGGCGGGCAGCAGCAGGCCGTCAGCCTGGAAGTCGGCGAACACGTCGATGTTCAGCAGGTCGGGAGCTTCGCCGTTGGCAACACGGGTGTTGACCACGGTGTAGATGTCGTTCCAGGACACGCAGTCCACAACGACCTCGATGTCGTCGTGCTCAGCGTTGAACTTGGATGCGAAGTCAGCCCACCACTGGGTGGTCTGCTTGCCGTACTGGGCGGTGATCATGGTGACGGTGACCTTCTCGCCGGCAGCGGCGGGGGCCTCGGTCTCGGCTGCCTTGGTGGTCTCGGCAGTGGGGGCGGCGGTCGTTGCGGTGGTGGAGCCGGAAGAACCACAGGCGGCCAGAGCCAGAACCATGGTCAGAACCAGCAGCAGGGAAACAAGCTTTTTCATTTGGTTTTCTCCTCCTAGTTTTTCAGCATTTGCGCAGACCCGATACACGGCGGGTTTGCTTTGCACAAATAAATTATATCAGCTATCACAACTATCACAACAATGTCAAATGATTTTTTGCTCATTTTTGGCATTTTTGCCTATTCATGCACAAGTTTGTAAGATAACGACAATTATACAGCACTGTTTTTATGCAATATTTACATCATTCTTTCCTTGCTACCGCCCCGTATCTATGGTATAATTTTCATGAAAAAGCTGGGAATTTGGCCTATTTTTATCATTTTGAATTCTTTGTTTATCCATAATTCCAGCTTTTGGGAAAGGCCAACTTTATTTCATTTCTGCAATCAATGCACTTTTGGAGGAATCGAACATGAATTATCTCGGCGTTACCTATTCCATCGGGGCCAAACCCGAGCTGGACCCCGGCTTCATTCCCTTCGGCGTGTGGATGGACGCCTATCTGAAGGATGCCAAAAAGCCCATCGCCATCGCCATTGAGCGGGACCGGGGCCAGGTCTCCGTCCGCAAGACCTTCATCCACGGCACCCCCGACATGGCCAAGGCAGACTACCGCTATGTGGAGCGGCTGGTCAAGTTCCTGCTGTGGTCCATCGGCGGCTTCAAGGTCTATGTCTGCGGCTGCGACCATATCGCCAAGCAGCTCCAGGCCGACTATTCCGAGAACGGCAAGCGGGCCTTCGACTACGACTTCTTCCACAAGCTGTATGAAGTAAATCTGGAGATCATCGGCCTGCCTCTGGACAAGTGCCCCGCCCCCAACGAGTCCACCCAGCCTCTGGGCGGCCACATGGACGGCTGCCGCATCGGCTTCGACGCAGGCGGCTCCGACCGGAAGGTCTCCGCAGTCATCGACGGCGAGTGCGTCTATTCCGAAGAGGTCGTCTGGTTCCCCAAGCTGAACGAGGACCCCAACTATCAGTACAATGAGATTCTCACCGCCTTCCGCACCGCCGCCTCCAAGATGCCCCGGGTAGACGCCATCGGCGTTTCCTCCGCCGGTACCTTCATCGGCAATGCGCCCATGATCTCCAGCATCTTCTATAAGGTTCCCCGCAGCCGCTGGGACGAGGTAAAGACCTGCTTCGACCGGGCCGCTGCCGCAATCGGCGATGTGCCCATCGTTGTTGCCAACGACGGCGACGTGTCCGCTCTGGCCGGCGCTATGGGCCTGAACACCGGCAACATCATGGGCCTGGCCATGGGCACCTCCGAGGCCGTGGGCTATGTGGACGCAGACAAGAACGTGCTGGGCTGGATCACCGAGTTGGCCTTTGCCCCCGTGGACCTGGCAGAGGACGCCATGCAGGACGAGTGGTCCACCGACTTCGGCGTGGGCTGCAAGTATTTCTCCCAGGACGCCGTTATCAAGCTGGCCCCCAGAGCGGGCATCGAACTGGACCCCGCCCTGTCCCCCGCCGAGAAGCTGAAGGTCGTTCAGGCCCTCATGGCTGAGGACGATCCCAGAGCCGCCAAAATCTACCACGACATCGGCGTATATCTGGCAAATGCCGTCGTTCTGTACTCCCACTTCTACGACATTGAGCACCTGATGCTCATGGGCCGGGTCATGTCCGGCAAGGGCGGCGACATCATTCTGGACGTGTGTCAGAAGGTCCTTGCCGCTGAGCATCCCGAGCTTGCCAAGCACTGCCAGGTCATGCTGCCCGACGAGAAGACCCGCCGGGTAGGCCAGTCCGTGGCCGCAGCCAGCCTGCCGGAGATCCGGAAGTAAAGTCTAAAAATGCCAACCGGGCCGCCCCGCAATGGGGCGGCCCGGTTTTTGTACAAAAGAACTTCCCGGATCGGGAAGGTACGAGAAAAGCTGCCCCGATGGAGGCAGCTTTTCGATATTTGCCTTAGCCCAGGCCGATGGAGGCCAGGAACTTGGGAATGGAGGTGCTCAGAGCGGAGAAGGTCATGAACAGCACGAAGATATAGCTGATGGTCATGCAGATCCGCAGAGCGGTGGGCTTCTTGTAGCCCTCGTTGACGTCCTTCCGCCACAGCAGCAGCAGAACGAACAGGCCGCCGAAGGGAGTAGCCACGGAGGTGGCAATGTTGGCCATGAGGATCAGCTGCGTGGGAGAACCGCCGTAGCTGTAGCAGACGACCATGGCGAAGATCAGGCAGGCCAGGCAGCCCCACTTGATGAACTTGCTCTCCAGAGACACGTCCTTGTTGAAGCCTGCGCCCAGCAGCACCATGCCGCGCTGGGTATTGGCAAGCAGGGAGGAGAAGCCGGCGCCAACCAGGGCAAAGCCCATAATGTACTTGGCTGCACCGCCCATAATGGGCACCAGCAGTTCAGCCAGCTGGGCAGGGGCCTTGATGGTCTTTCCCTCGGGGTGCAGCACAACGGCACCCACAACCATGATCGCGCCGGAAATCAGCACCACACTGAGGATGTGGACCAGAGCGTCGGTAAACATAACGCCGTTGAACAGGTCATCCTTCTTCCACTTCTTCTCCTTGCCCAGGTAGGTATTGTAAATACCGGCGGTGATGGCAGCGTTGGTGGAGATGAAGGCCAGCGCGGTGCCCAGGCTGCCCTCAGGCAGCCGGAAGCCTACCAGACCCTTGCCGAACTCGCCCCACTCGGGACCGCCCACGCCAACCAGGGTGGCATAGAAGGAGACGATCATGACCAGAATGCAGGCGGTGATCAGCTTTTCAACCTTGGAATAGACGTTCTTTGCGAAATAGCAGTACAGGACGACCGCGATGAGGATCACGGAACCAACCTTCCAGTTGATGCCGAAGATCAGGTTCATGCCGGCACCGGTGCCGGAAATATTGCCCATGGTGAAGAACAGGCAGGCCAGGAACGTGGCAATGGACACAATGCCGGAGGCCACGGGGCCATAATACTTGCGGATGGCGTGGATGGTGGGCATACCGGTGACAATGGCCAGACGGTTGGTGACCATCATGAAGGTCATACCCATGAAGATAATGGGCCATACCAGCCACATCAGGCTGTAGCCATAGCTGGAGCCCAGCATGGCGGCGGTGGTAACGGCGCCGGGACCGATGACAATACCGGTGGCGATCAGGCCGGGGCCGATGCGCTTGATCAGGTCCTTAAAGGGCAGCCGCTTGACGTCGGCACCGATGACCTGGGTATTATTCTGTTCGCTCATTTTTATTCTCCATTCTATTTAAATCAGAAAAAAAGGGGGCGCTGCGCGTTTCGGCAGCGCCCCCGACAAATCAATGGGAACTCAAACGGATGCTTACTTGTACTGCTCCATGTCGACCTTGGGCAGCTGGCTGCGCTCCAGGCCCAGAGAGACCCAGTCCTTCTCCTCCTGGTTCAGGGGCAGAACGGGCTTGCGCATCAGAGCGGAGGTGAAGATGCCTCTCTGGTACAGGGCTTCCTTCAGACGGGCATGGGCCTCACCGGAGGGCTGGCCGCCGCCGTAGATAGCCTGGGAGATGTGGTAGATCCGGTTGGACCAATCCTGAGCTTCCTTCAGGGTGTGCTTCTCGGGATGAGAGAACACGTCCCATGCCGGGCAGATCAGCTCGGGCACGCAGCCGGCGAAGCCGATCAGAGCGCCGTCCATGCCGGGGAACCAGCTGACGCACAGGGTCTCGTCGTGGCAGGTGATCAGGGAGATATCGGGGCACTCCTGCCGCAGCAGACGGACGTCGTGCTCGTAGATGGAGGTCACACGGGTGCCCATCTTGATGCACTTGACATGGTCGATCTCCTTGCACATCTTGATCAGGGTCTCAACAGGATAGAAGGCCTTGGAAGTAGCGGGGTACAGGTGGATGATGATATCGATGTCGGCACCCTCGGCAACGTCCTTGATGTACTCGAAAGGAGCGTTGGGGTTCATGCCGAAGCGCAGCCACATGTGGGGGGGCATCAGCAGGATGCCGTCAGCGCCGGCTTCCTTGGCTTCCTTGGCCATCTCGATGGACTCGGCGGTGTTCTCGCAGTTGACACCGGAGATGATGGTCATCTTGTCGCCGCACTCTTCGGCGCAGATCTCAACGACGCGCTTGCGCTCTGCACGGGTCAGGCCGGTGATCTCGCCGGTGTGGCCGTTGCAAACCAGGCCCTCGATTCCCTTGCCGTAGAAGCTCTTGATCCAGCGCAGGTAAGCGCGGAACTCGGGCTCGTTGATGGAGTAGTCATCGTTCAGGGGGACGGAAACAGCGGGGAAAATGGTCTTGAAAGTCTTAACCTTAGCCATGATAAATATCTCCTTTAAAATCTAATTCTGTAAATGGATTTTCGTTTGCATGCACGCGGCTCTGCATCTCCCCTCGCGCGCCGGGGTTTTGCATTTCCTTGTGCAATCGTTTGCTTTGCTGTGCCTTAGTTATATCACGGCAATTCCCCCCTGTCAACCGATTTGGCCTGCTCTGCAATATCTTGCATATGGGCTGCAATTTTTTGCGCAAAATGTCATTTTGCACATATGCAAACCTTTGTATTTGTATATTTTGAAGGACAGAGCCTGCTTTTTCCACGCTGCTTCCTTTTTCCTAGAGAGGGACTTGCATTGACGCACCGGAAGTGCTACAATTCTATTCAGAAGAAAAAGCGACGGTTTTTCCGCCATATAAACAAACGATTGCACAAAGGAGTGACTGCAATGGCAACCTTAAAGGATGTGGCAAAGCTTGCCTGTGTGGATGTGAGCACCGTTTCCCGGGCCCTGAACAATACATCCTATGTCCACCCGGACACCAAGGCCCGGGTCTACGCTGCCGCCAAGGAGCTGGGCTACCATCCCAACATCATGGCCCAGGCCCTGCGGCAGGGGCGGCGGCACACCCTGGGCATGGTGGTCCCCCGGCTGGATCTGGCCATTTTCGCGGAAATTTTGCAGGGCTTTGAGCACGAGGCCCTGGCCCTGGGCTACAGCACCATCATCTCCGTGACGGACGACGACCCGAAAATTGAAAAGGAATGCCTGACCCGGATGCGCAATGGCCTGGTGGACGGCATTGTGGTGAACTCCACAGGCCGAAACAACCGGCTCATTACGGACATCAAGGCCAGCGGCATTCCCCTGGTACAGATGATCCGCTGCCAGGATCCGAAGATCAGCAGCGTAGTGGGCGACTATGAATCCTGCGGTTACAACGCCGTGAAATATCTCTATGGCCGGGGCTGCCGCCACATCGGCCTGGTAGCCGGGGCCCTGCACCTGAGCCCCTATGCCGGGCGGCGGAAGGGCTACTGCGAGGGGGTGGCCCGGTACGGCCTGGAGGAGATTTTCAGCGAGTCGGACAAGCAGGTGAATACTTTCCAGTACGGCTACGAGTGCACTATGCAGCTGCTGGACGAGAATCCGGAGCTGGATGCCATCATTGCCGCCCTGGATATTCATGGCCTGGGGGTCATCCGGGCTCTAAAGGACCGGGGCATAGAAATGCCCGGGCAGATCAAGGTCATGAGTCTGACCGGTCACCACCTGGGCGGGATGCTGCAAACCTCCATGACCTCCCTGGAAATACCCGCAAGGCAAATGGGCGAAAAAGCCGCCCAGATGCTGATCTCCGACATCGAAGCAGCCGCCGCCGGAAAGCCCAACAGCCCGGTGCATATCTCGTTTCCCCATACCCTGGTAGAGCGGGAGAGTACATAAACAAAAAAGCTTCCCCCGCGGGGAAGCTGGCTCGCGCAGCGAGACTGAAGAGGGGCATAATGAGCGAGAGCTGTGGGAAAATGCGTACCTGGACTCCCCTTTCAGGGAAACCAAAGAACGCGCATATTTCCAGCCGCTCTCTCCCGCAACGCCCCTCTTCCGCCTCGCCTACGGCGAGCCACCTTCCCCGAAGGGGAAGGTTTGGGCCGCCCTACTCCGTCAAATCAAAGTCCTTCCAAAAGGCCTTCATGGCCCGCTGGCAGGCAGCGGGGTCTACGTAATAGGACATGGCATGGCCTGCGCCGGGGACCACCACCAGCCGCTTTTGGGCGGTGCAAGCGCGATAGTTCCGGTAGGTCATCTCAATGGGTACAAAGTGGTCCTCGGTGCCGTGGATGAAGAGAATAGGCAGCTTCGTCTGCTTCATCGCCGTGAGGGTCGAATAGCTGTCGGAGGCAGTGTGGATCTTTTCACGGAAAATTTTGTCCGTCACCCAGCCCCTCAGCCAGGTATAGTTCATGTGCAGATTCTTTTTGCTCACGTGCATCATGATGTCCCGGGGGGATGTGAAGCCGCAATCGGCAATCACGCCCCGGACGCTTTCCGGCATCTCCATGCCCGCCGCCATGAGCACCGTGGTGGAGCCCATGGAAACGCCTGCCAGATAGATGGGCAGGCCGAAATTCTGCCCGTCCGCCCATTGCGCCCACTGCCGGCAGTCGCTGCGCTCCAAAAGGCCGAAGCCCAGGTAATCCCCCTGGCTGTCCCCGTGGGCCCGCTGCTCCACCAGCAGCACGTTGCAGTGGTTCTCCAACCAGAAGGCCGCTGCGGCTCCGAAATCCCGGGCCCAGGAGGAGCGCCAGCCATGGAAGGCAATGATCAGCCGCCTAGGGTACTTGCTTTTCAGCAGATGGCCTTTCAGGGTCAGGCCGTCAGAGGAGCGAATGGTTACATCCTGCCGTGGGTAGCTCTCCAGTGCTTCCTGGGCCGCCTTACGCCTGGCATTGAAGCTGCCGTCCGCCTTTTTGCCCGCCACGTTGAAATACTTGCTGTAGCCGGGGATCTTCCGATCCATAGCCAGATCGGTCAAAGCCTTGCTGACCCCGCAGCTCACCGCCGCAGCGCCCACGCCCACACCGGCCAGAGCCCCCAGGGCGATGGCCGCCGCCGTCTTTTTCTGCATAGTGGTTCCGCCTTTCTTTTTTCTTTCAAGATACTCCACGATTCTAAACTGAGAAGAAATGATACCAAAACACGCCCCGGGAAATTGCTCCGGGGCGTGTGTCATTACCATATCAGCGCATTGCCGAATGCAGTCCGCAGACCCAATAGGCGCCGTGCAGTCTGGCTTCCGGCTGCATAGGCTGCGGCAGCCGCACTGCCGCCCCGGGTACGGACCACCAGAATCACCACGGAGACAATGAGCACCACCGCCAGAAGGGCAGCGATGAGGGCCAGGGCCTTAACAAGGCCTGCATCCTTACTCTTTGCCCTGGGCTGGGGCTGCTGGGGACGGGGGCTCTGCTGAGGGCGCTGACTCTGCTGGGGGCGGCTGGGCTGCTGAGGCCGGGGGGCAGCGGGTCTTCCCGCCGTCTTGGCCGCGGGCCGCTTGGCTGCGGGCAGGGTCAACGAGGGCAGCATCTCATAGACCACCTGTGCCGCCCGCTCGGGGTCCTGGTGCAGCAGCATATCCGTGCGCAGCAGGGCGGGCAGGCTTTCGGCCTGGGTAAAATGGACGCCCTGGGAAGCGTAGTAGTGCATCTGCTTCTGGATGGCGGTCTGGGCATCCTGCAGGTCTGCCTGGATGGCCGCCTCGGTATAGCCGGTGAGCTGAGAGATGGCCTTGGCGCTGAGGCCGCTGAGGCTGTAGAGATAGAGGTTCAGGCGCTGCCGGTCCTCCAGCATATCCGCCAGCATGACGGCCACCTGGGCGGTTTCCGCCTTGTTCAGGTCCATGCCGGGGAAGGAAAAGCTCTTCTTGTCCTCCGACGCGTCGGCCTGGCCGTTTTCCAGCAGGGTGGCCCGGACCCGCATACAGCGCATGGCTGTCAGATGGCCCATCCAGTTATAGAACCGCTCCGGCTCCTGGAGAGAATCCAGTTTTTCCGCCACGGTTTTCAGGACCACGGTGGTCATCTTTTCCGCTGACTGCCGGGAGGGCAGCAGCTTGCCGCACTGATAGTGGACAATGCCCCAGGAATAGGTCAGCAGCTCTACAAGGGCCTTCCGGTCCCCCCGCTGGGCTGCAAAAATATACTCCCGCAGAGAATCCTTATTCATACTTTCTCACTCCTTACGCTGTTGCGTCCGTGACCGCCGCCGTCGTCTCGGCGGTTGTCTCTTCCGTGGTTTCTTCCGTTGTGGCCTCGGTAGTAGCCTCTGTGGTGGCGGCTGTGGTAGAAGTGGTGGTGGAATCCGCCTTAGTTCCCGTGATGCGCTCGGGGATCCGCTTCATGGCCTTCTGCATAGCGGTATAGCTGTCCGCCGTCACCTTGTCCACATAGTTATTTTCATAGGCATACATGGCCTGCTCAATGCGGACCACCCGGCGATAGCCGTCGCACTCCGTTTCCTTCTCGGTGTAGATGGGGATGTAGCTGAAATTCGTGACCTTGGTGGTTTTCAGGTCTGCATCCTTGGTGATCTCAATATCCAGGATCACGGAATAGTTGGAGCCGCCCAGCTGGGCGTCGCCATAAAAATCGCCCAGGGAATAGGCCACCAGCTTGCCGGTCTTCTCGTTGAGCTCTATTTTTTGCAGCAGATGGGGGTGGGAGCCGATGATCACATCCACACCGTTCTTCTGCATCAAATCCACAATCTGGGTCTGGGTTTTGCTGATCTCGTCGCTGTTGACGCTGCCCCAGTGGAGCATAGCCACGGTGATATCCGGCTTCTCGGCGGCAACCTTACTGAGAATGCCGGTAATGCCCTTCTTGTCCACCTGCTTATAGTTGGAATCGTAGTCGGTATACAATAGGTTCACGCAGTCCTCACTGCCCGCCGGAAGGCCCATGCCGCCCAGGCCCTTGGTAAAGGCCACAAAGGCCACCTTAATGCCCTGGACATCGCAGATGGTATAGCCGCCGGTTTTGTTGAAGTCCGAGGAGGTGGCGTAGGCTCCCAGAGGCTCCATGCCCGCAGCGCGGATATTATTCAGGGTGGAGTTCAGGCCGATGAGGCCATTATAGACGGAATAGGAGTTCGCCATCTGAACCAGGTCCACGCCTACGCTTTTCAGATAGGTCAGCAGTTCCGTGGGGGCGGAAGCGGTTTCAGAGCCGTAGGGCTCCCCGCAGAAGTTGCCCTCCACGTTCATAACCGTCACATCCCCCACCGCCAGCTCGGCAGCCACATCCACGAAAGCCCGGCTGAAATCATAGCCCGTGGGGCCGATGCCGGAGTCCACTACGGAATTGGTGACATTCAGGTCGCCTACGGCCCGAATGTGGATGGTGGTAATGGGGTCCTTGGTCCTGCGGCCGGGCTCGGTGGCCGCCTCGGTGGTGGCTGCGGTGGTGGCCGCTGTTTCACTGATGGAGGACACCGGCGTTGTCTTGTCGCCGGAGGCCAGCTTGAAAATCGCCACACCGCAGCCCACCAGGACCACCAGCGCGCAAGCCGTCAACAGAAGCATTCTTCTGCGCCGCCGCTGCTGCATCCTCCTGGCCGCTTCCCGCTTCTTCCGCCGCCTCTCCATATCTTCCCGATCCAGTGCCACAGCCGTCACCCCTTTCGTGAGTTGTTTTTGTTATTATAACGGATTTTCAGGGATAAAACAAGTTTCCAATTTTGAATTCTTCTTTAAGAGTGCGATTTTCCCCCCTAACCTTCCCCCACGGGGAAGGGGGACCGCCGCAGCGGTGGAAGAGGGGTCCCACGGAAGAGAGCGGTTTGTAGCTTGTGCGCTTTTTTAGTTACCGCTCTCGCCCGTTGCGCCCCTCCTCAGTCAGGGCTGCGCCCTGCCAGCTCCCCCGGAGGGGAAGCTTTAAGCTTTACAATCTCCCTTGTCTGTTCCGCGTTTTTCAGGATCGCGGCCTTCAAGTCCTCCAGGGAATCAAATTTCTGCTCCGGGCGGAGAAAATCCAGAAATTCCAGGGTGATTTTCTTACCGTACAGGTCTCCGTCATAATCCAGCAGCCAGGGCTCCACAGTGATATGGTGGCCGCCTACGGTGGGGCGGGTGCCCACGTTGGTAACGGCTGGGTAGGCCCTTCCCTCGGCCAGTGCCCGGCAGGCATAGACGCCAAATCGGGGGACGATGACCCCCTCCGGCAGGTGCAGATTGGCAGTGGGAATGCCCAGGGTCCGGCCCAGATGACGGCCGGAGACCACGGTGCCGGAGAGCACATGGGGGTGGCCCAGAAAGGTGTCCGCTTCGGCCATGCGCCCCTGGGTCAGCAATTCCCGGATATAGGTGGAGGAAATACGAACGCCGGACATTTCCTGTTCCGGCACCACGGCGCAGGGCAGGCCCTCCTTCTCGCAGTAATCCTGCAAAAGAGAGGCCGTACCGGTACCCATGGCACCGAACCGAAAATCCTCCCCGCAGACGAAGCCCCCGGCGCCGAAGTCCCTGCGCAGCTCCTCCAGAAAGTCCTCCCAGGGGGTGGACTGCATTTTCTTATCAAAAGGCAGGGTCACGACTCGATCCATGCCGTAATTTCGAAGTAAGTTTTCCCGATCCTCGGCCGTATTGATCAGCGCCGGGGTGGTGCCCAGCACCAGGGTATCCGGGTGACCGGAAAAGGTGACGACACCCCGGCAGCCTTCCGACGCCAGAGTCTTCACGGCGCGAAGCAGCGCCTGATGTCCAAGATGCACCCCGTCAAAAAATCCCAGGGCGTAGATGTAGGTAGTCATGGTTTTGTCCTTTAATCGATGATTGGAAAGAGTGGCTTCCCCTGGGGGAAGCTGTCGCGGCCCTTTGGGCCGTGACTGATGAGGGGCGGCAGACAGAACCGTTGCGGAACCAATTTAAGCAGTTTTCTGCCCATTTCCCGGAACAAAATTACAAAGGTTTCTTATCACCGGTTCTGCTTCCCGCCCCTCATCCGTCAGGGCTTCGCCCTGCCACCTTCCCCGAAGGGGAAGGCTTTTCACACTTCAAAGAAGCTCTTTATGGTCGACATAACACCGTTCTCCACTCTGGCCAGCATGAGGAACTCTCCGTTTTTTCCGTAGGCACGGTAGGTACCGTCGGGGACCCGGAGGGTGAAGGAATTGCCGTTGCGGCAGCGTTTTTCCTGATTTTCGCTGAGGGTGACGGCGGGATAGCCCAGGAACGGGCTGTCCATGCTCAGAAGGTACTGCTCCGGATTTTCCGCATCCAGGAGCGTCTGCAAGGGCACGGCCTTTTCGATGGTGTACTCCCCTGCCTGGGTCCGGCGCAGAGCGGCCATGGTGCCAAGGCACCCCAGCTTCTCGCCCATGTCCTCACAGAGGGTACGGATATAGGTTCCCTTGGAGCAGCGGACCCGAATACGGGCATCCTGCCCGTCAAAGTGCAGCAGCTCCAGCTCGTGGATGGTAATGGGCCGGGGCTGCCGCTCCACCTCCTTGCCCTTCCGGGCCAGGTCGTAGAGCTTCTGGCCGTTGACCTTCAAAGCAGAGTACATAGGCGGAATTTGCAGGATCTCTCCCCGAAAAGCGGGCAAAACATTCAGAATATCCTGCTCCGTCACCGTTACGGGCCGCTCTTCCAGCACTGTGCCGGTGATATCCTGGGTATCGGTTTTCATTCCAAGCCGCAGCGTGGCCTCATAGGTCTTCTCCGCGTGCTCAAAAAATTCCACAGCCCGGGTGGCCCTGCCGACGAACACCGGCAGCACGCCGGTAGCCATGGGGTCCAATGTCCCGCCATGGCCAATGCGCCGGGTAGAAAATACCCGGCGCAGTCTTGCAGTCACATCCTGGCTTGTCCAGCCCTGGGGTTTATCGACAATCACGATTCCGTTCATTGGCAGGTCTCCAGCATGGCCTGCTCCACGATCTGCTCCACCTGGGCCATGGGCAGGCGGAGGCTGGCACCGGCTGCTCCCTTGTGGCCGCCGCCGCCGAACTTCTCGGCAATGACCGTGGCATCATACCCCGGCACTGCCCGGACGGAGATTTTCGCCAGACCGTCCTCGGTCTCCCGGATGGTGGCCGCCACGTTCACACCGGCCACGGTGCGGGGGAAATTGGAGATATTGTCCATATCATCGCTGGTGACCCCCAGCTCCAGTTCCACGCTGCGGGGGATGGCGCAGATGGCCATGGTGCCGCAGTGCAGCAGGCGCATATGTTCCACGATCCAGCCCTGCATCCGCAGCTTGCCCAGGGTGTTGGTCTCGAAAAGCTCCTGGTTCAGCTGGTACACCCGGGCTCCCCCCTCAGCACAGGCCGCCGCCACCCGGAAGGTATGGGCGGTGGTGTTGGCAAAGCGGAAGCAGCCGGTATCCGTGCTCAGGCCCACATAGATGCGGTCCAGCACCTCCGCCTGCCGGGGCGCTTCCATAAGCTCCAGCACGTCATAGACCACCTCGGCGCAGGAGGCGCTGTCCGGGTCCACCAGCTCCAGGTCGGAAAAGGAGGTGGCAGAGCCGTGGTGGTCAATGCGCAGCCGCACCCGGCCGAGATACCCCTGGGCGTTATCCGGCAGCATCCCGGGAGAGGCCACGTCGGTGGAGATGACGGTATCGTCCTTCCCGGCCTCCTCCACGGTAAGGCCCTCCAGCATCCAGCGGAACCGGCCGCCAACGCCGGTATTCACCAGCACATGGGCGGTCTTGCCCAGGCTCCGCAGCCCCAGGCACAGCGCCGAGGCGCTGCCCAGGGTATCCCCGTCGGGGCGGATATGGGTGAGAATCACATAGTTGTCATGGTCGCTCAGGAAAGCCGCCGTCTCAACCCTCGTCAGGCTCTTCGTCATGGTTTACCTCCAGAGAGTTGATGAGCTTCAGCATTTTTGCGCCGTACTCGATGCTGTCGTCCTCCGCCCAGACAATTTCCGGGGCATAGCGCAGCTGCAGAGCATGGCCCAGCTCCCGGCGGAGATATCCGCCGGCAGATTTGAGGCCCGTCAAGGCCTGCTTGGCATTTTCCCGCTGCAAAAAGCTGACATACACCTTGGTATAGCGCAGATCCGGGGTGGTTTCTACCCGGGTGATGGAGATCATGGTGTCCTGCACTCTGGGGTCCTTGACGGTCCGCAGAAGGGAGGACAGCTCTTTCATGATCTCTTCGTTGATTCTATTGATCCGATTGGATGCCATGTTACATCCTCCTTTTCTTGCCTTCCCCTGGGGGAAGGTGCCGCCCGCAGGCGGCGGATGAGGGGCGGTACCAACTGAAATATGGTACCTCTCAGCAAAACTTCTTTCTTCGGAGAGGGACAGCAACTGCTTGCATTTCCCGCAGTCCAGCCCGTTGCCGCCCCTCATCCGCCCCGCCTATCGGCGGGCCACCTTCCCCCAAGGGAAGGCTATTTTATTTACTGCTTGATCTCCTGCATGGCGAAGCACTCGAAAATGTCGCCTTCCTTGATATCGTTGAACTTGACCACGCTCATGCCGCACTCATAGCCGGCGGTGACCTCCTTGACAGCGTCCTTAAACCGCTGCAAGGAGCCGATCTCGCCCTCGTGGATGACGATATTGTCCCGAAGCACCCGAACCTGGGCGTCTCTCGTGACCTTGCCGTCCTTGACCATGCAGCCTGCAATGGTGCCGATGGCGCTGACCTTATAGGTCATGCGGACCTCGGCATGGCCGATGACCACTTCCTCATACTTGGGTGCCAGCATGCCCTTCATGGCGGACTCGATCTCATCGATGGCATCGTAGATGACCCGGTAGTAGCGGATATCCACGTTGGACCGGGCAATGGAGGCCTGTGCGCCTGCATCGGCCCGGACGTTGAAGCCCACGATGATGGCTCCGGAGGTGGAGGCCAGCAGCACATCGCTCTCGTTGATGGCGCCCACGCCGGTGTGGATGACCCGGACCCGGACCTCTTCGTTGGAGATCTTCTCCAGAGAGGCCTTCACAGCTTCGGCGGAGCCCTGCACGTCGGCCTTGACGATCAGAGGCAGCTCCTTCATCTCGCCCTCCTGCATCCGGGCGAACAGATTGTCCAGGGTGACCTTCTGCTGCAGCTTGGCGGCTGCATCCTTGGCGGCCTGGCGGCGCTGCTCCACCAGCTCACGGGCCATGCGCTCATCGGTGACGGCATCGAACTCGTCGCCGGGAGTGGGCACATCGGCAAGGCCGGTGATCTCCACAGGCTGGGAAGGTCCGGCGGTCTTCACCGTGCGGCCCTTATCGTTGGTCATGACACGGACACGGCCCACGGCAGTACCGGCAATGATGATATCGCCCTGCTTCAAAGTACCGTTCTGCACCAGCAAGGTAGCAATGGGGCCACGGGTCTTGTCCAGACGGGCCTCGATGACGGTGCCCTTGCCCCGGCGGTTGGGGTTGGCCTTCAGCTCCTGCATCTCGGCGGTCAGAATGACCATTTCCAGCAGGTTGTCCAGGCCCATGCCGGTCTTTGCGGAGATGGGGCAGATAACGGTGTCGCCGCCCCATTCCTCGGGGATCAGGTCGTACTTGGTCAGCTGCTCCTTGATCTTGTCGGGGTTGGCGGTGGGCTTATCCATCTTGTTGATGGCCACGATGATGGGCACCTTGGCGGCCTTGGCGTGGTTGATGGACTCAATGGTCTGGGGCATGATGCCGTCGTCGGCAGCCACCACCAGAATGGCGATATCGGTGCACATCGCGCCGCGGGCACGCATAGAGGTAAAGGCGGCGTGGCCCGGGGTATCCAAGAAGGTGATGGTATTGCCGTTCACATCCACGGTATAGGCACCGATGTGCTGGGTAATGCCGCCGGCCTCACCGGCGGTGACGGAGGTCTTCCGGATGGCATCCAGCAGAGAGGTCTTGCCGTGGTCAACGTGGCCCATGACAACCACAACGGGAGCACGGTTCTCCAGCTCGTCGGCGGTGTCCACATGATCGTCAATGATCTGCTCCTCGATGGTGACGGTGACTTCCTTCTCCACCTTGCAGCCCATTTCCGTAGCCACAAACTCGGCGGTGTCGAAGTCGATGGTCTGGTTGATGGCGGCCATGACGCCGTTCTTCATCAGCAGCTTGATGACCTCACCGGCGGTCTTTTTCATCCGGGAAGC